>Ga0228710_1002382_pt1 | contig 29592 bp, 18 predicted proteins | sample MedpolnodulmetaG_FD_177995 | JGI IMG/M metagenome (GOLD analysis project Ga0228710, IMG submission 177995) | Root nodule microbial communities from Medicago polymorpha collected in Santa Monica, California, United States - pink nodules | ecosystem: Host-associated > Plants > Roots > Nodule...
AAATAAAAAAAAAAGAAGAAAGAAAAAAAAAAAAAAAAATTTACTGTCCTCGTTCTAAAAATTTGTGAACAGTTTATTAGCCCCGCCATATTTTCTCTTTTTCCACAAATCCCTTTTATCATATTTAACATTGATTTACTCCAATAATTGATCCTCGCCCTACCTCAGTTAAAACATACCGATAAAAGGGTAACATATTTATCAAGCGCAAATTCTTTAACCAACAGGAAATTACGGATTACTACCACAACAAAGAAATTACTCACAACAATTCATGGGCAAGTCATCCATGCTCGATGATTTTGAGTGCCCACTACCCACAGGGTTTCCCGATACCAGCATAATAGCCTTGGCAGCAGCTTGATTGGCTTCCATGAGAACAGCTTGAGGTGGTGTAAGCAAACACTGAAAATCACCCAATGACTGTAAGCAAGTTACCAATTCCCCGCGACGCTTCCCCGGAACCTGTTGATTCTTTCCTTGATTTGTAGGGCCACACTCAGCTTCTTCAATCAGTTCGCCTTCCTCTTCTTCAATAATATTTGCGACCACATTGGTCGTAATGCTCAATAATATACACATGCAAGTATCAAGACGAGGTACTGGACCTTCACTCAAATTCCTTTCCTAAAATAACACGGGCAATAATATACATTATAATTGTCGTTATGCTGAGTGTAATTGCATGGAATTTTCCAGGGTCACTGGATTGCATATAAAGAATCAGTTGATCGATTAAATGTAAAACTACATGTGGCTACACAGACAAAGTAAAATTTAAATGACATGCAACCACGACCTTTCCACATTGATGCTTGACTATATCGCATAGACAAGAATAAATCAATCATGCAAATGTTGATAAAGAATTCATTAGCTCTCCCTTCCCTTTTATTGATTAATACCTACCCTTTGAACCAACCGCAGTGCCGCAATCCATAAGCCCAAAAACGTATTGTGCCACATAGTGCCATTAACTGCGTGTAGACTTTTTACCAAACCTGCAATAAGAGCATCAAATATATAATTTTGATTCGAAGAGAAGAATTAAAGAAACAAGTAGATAATTTTTTTTTATCTATTTCAAAGTATTATGTGCTAACCCCACCCCCCTCTTAAAAGATGCCATCTGAATTGTTATTTCATGTGAGCGTGTAGTATCCTCACTTGGAATACATTTTTTCTTAGCACCAAAGCTAGTGTTAATCCTAAACTCAAACCAAAAGGATAAGTATTGTTCAAACTACTTCAGGGCTTAGTCTACCATCACTCTATATGACAACCAAAGGATGGCATCTCGGGCTGAAGGAATAAAATTGAAAATGTGATGAGACAGTATGTTTGGCCATGTCAGAATTGGTGTGGAATAACCCAAGTACAATCCTTTGAGTGGGAATAGTATCAAGTAATCAGATTCAGTGCTAGAGTTGGGCTAGAAATTGTCCCCATTCCAGGTGCACTACTGTAAGTTACAGTCTGTAACATCTAAAATCTGGAATATTTGCTGATAAAGATTTCTTACATTTATAAATCAAAAAATGAGTTTGTTCATTTAAGTAAAAAATCATTTTCTAAATGAAGAGGAATTAGAGAGAAAATACATTAGTGGTGAGTTTAAAGAGAGAACATGAAGTCAAAGAAAAGAAATGAGGTGATCTGACTTGACTACATGTTCTTCGAGTTTGAGTTGCGAAGAGTATATAATGTGGCAGGTCAGTCAGATTGAGCATGCAAATGGAAGCTATAGTCCTACGCCAGTTAAAATAAAAATTGATGGAGAGTTTTATATGTGAAAGCTGTCAGCTAGGAAACAGGTCTGGTATACCACAATTTTTACCTGTGGATTTTAAAAAAGGATGTTGGTGGAGAAGTAGGCAACTTAGAAAACAATGTTGTATTGAATTTTTATTTTATGGATTTTTCTTCTTGTGTTTAATTTGATTCTCTGCTTTGTGGAGGAACCTTACCCAACATTATGATTTAAAATAAATAAAAAAATCAATCATACATTCATACCAGTAATAATTTCAATAGCACTTAAAGCTGCTACGTGCCCTCCATCCAAAGCATCTTCAAGTATTAGATCAATAGGAAGCCAAAGTGAAGACCAACTACTACCTTCACATTGACCACCAAAAGCTATTTGAGAACCAGCAGGTATGACTACATTGGACTCTAGCTTAGATTTTGTATTGCATGATACAACCCCGTGGATATTTTCCATCAAAGATAAAAGGGTGTCTGCAGTAATATGTTTCAAATTCTTCAAAATTAAAGATTTTGATGCAATTAGCTGCATTTGATGATTGAATGATCCCCAGTATGATGGCCTACAAAAGATAACATTCTTCATTGAAGGTTCCAAAATCTAAATTAAGATTGGCTCAATTAAGTATTTAGACAGTTTACATCATTGATGCCAAGTATATCAGAATTAGGTTCTTACATGTTTCGATGAACTAAGCAAAGAAGCCTTGATGTCATTTTATTTTGTAAAAAGTGTACAATTATCTCAATAGCTATCGTTGTGTTTTTCCTCTGCATCCCCTCCTTCTGCTCAGTTTTCATTTCATTGATGCAGTCATACTCAGCAATATCCATATCATGTGATCTGCTTAGCCATCTTGGCTTATTCTCTTGAACATGATCTAATAACCCTTCATCATCCAAAGTTGCTTCAAGTAACTGCCATAAAATTGAGAAGACAAATTCAACAAGAGCAACTCCCGGTTCACACACCTTGTGGCTGTATACTTGCGAAAGCTGAAGAACATTATCAATTGATTCCATTATCCTGTGAAACCATTGGATTAGTAGTGTTTACAAATACACAAGGAACCTTTCCCATCAACAAAAAGAGAGAGACAGAAAGAAAAAAATATACAAACAAACTAAAAAATGGAGAAGCCACTTGAGAGCAGGTTTCTGTTCTCTTTATAATAAAATGTTCCTTCATGTTTACAGTCAATTAGGATTGCTACAAGCATGTGATTTATTAATGACAAGCATCAAAGCAAGTAATTATCATAAGTTAACAAGTAATCGTATGAATATATAATAGCAAATAAAATGTAATCTTTAGAGATAACACTGTAATCTTAAGAAAATCAAAACTTACTTTTGTCAACATTGCACTAGATGCATATTTTTAAAATACATCCTTAAGAAAATACCTAAGATCGATGTCCGTTGCGTATAACCTAGAAAATATACTCTGCCTTTCGAGAAGTAAAAAAGAAAAACTCTATGTAATATGTTAAATGAGCAATGCTATATATTGCAAATGATATACTCACGAAGGAATCGCGAACAAAAACAGACCAATAAAAAAATGTTGTTTGGCGGAATATACAGAGACTAGCGGAAATAACGGGAGTCAATAAATGATGATCCAATCAGAACATGTCAATTTTGCTCTCACAATGTGATTCGCGTGCAATCATTCGCAATAAATAGCATTTTTCACTTTAAATCTCTAAAATTTTATCCAAGTTCATGAGGTGAACGGATAGACAGTGACAGCATTTGGTAGCAAAATTGTCTAGGAGCTAATGCAAACATGATAAGGAATTAATAAAAATTGTTATGAACAGAATATCCCAAACATTTGGTAGCAAAAATCGTTGAAATATTAAGGAGCTAATAAAAAAGTTCTTCGGTAGCAAAATTCGTTGAAATTGTTATATTCAACTGCTATGCAAACACACTTAATTTACCTTAACCTTGGAATAAACCTTCAATTTAGTCCTTAAACTATTACTCTCTCTCCAATTAAGTCCTCAAACTATAAAAATATACCGAGTAGTCCCAAAACTATATGAAATATGTCAATTTAGTCGTATATAAAATCAGGCAAATCAGTCAATCATATCTAAATAACAAGGACTAAATTGACGAATTTTATATAGGACTACTTATTATATTTAGATAATTAAATTGGAGAGATGGTGATAGTTTAGGGGTTAAATTGATGGTTTACTCCCTAACTTGCTGAAATTCAACTCAACTTTTACTCATAAGATAATTACCCTAAAAAATGAGTTTTTTGAAGATTAAACATTAGAGTTTATACAACTTGATCACAGAAAGAAAAAAACACGTGAATAATAATTTCATAATCATATTAACAAAAGTTGAACCTCACATTTGATAGTTAGGAGAATTGTTACGAAATTGAAGCATTAACACATTTTGCTTCACGAGTTCCAGATAAAGTCTATAAGCTTGTGGATGAACTTTTCTCATCGGAACAATCCTGAGATCATTCAAAAATAATAATAATATTAATAATAATAAATTTGGATTAAAAATTTACAATGCAATTAAATCATGAAAGAAAGAAGTAAAACCTAATTCGAGTACATTGCAAAGAAAAAAGGAAAAAAAGGAAAAAAGTAACGGAAATGTGGAAGAACCTAGTGGAGAGAAGAGCGACGAGGAGGAATGGAGGAAGAAGGTTGAGTGAAGCAGCAATGTCAAGAAGCTTCCAAGCGGTGGGAGAGTGATGGTTCCAGAACAAATGAGAGACTAAACGGTGAGCGAGGTCGACGGAAGGGAGAGTGACGGCGGTGGAACGGAGTGTTGAGGTGATTTGCGACGCCCATACGTTAGGATCGGTGTTGTTCATCAAAGCTGAGTTGGTTTGGCGAAGAATCGCGTCACATGGGAAACGATCGTCGCCGGCGATGGTTTGGGCGGGAACGGCCATAGCCATCAAACAAAACGAGAGAAATGTGTGAGAGTGAGAGAGTTCAGAGGTGAATGACAATGCATGGGGTATTGGGGCTGTTTGTGTTTTAGTAATACTTTTTATTTTTTATTTTTTTACATATTCAAAAATTAGAGTCAACCATTTTAATCCATGGACACCATTGTGTTGTGTTGTGCCAAAGGTTTGCTACACCACCACTTCTACTAGCTTTACCCCCGAGTCGTGATGGTTTCCGATTAAAATATTCATGGTGTTTCGGAGTATGTTTTTGTCAATAAAAAATAATATGAATTCGAGTTTTGAACTGAGGAAGATGACGAACATCCTACATAGAAGTGTTTAAAGTACGGGGTGTGAGTGGTAGAGTTGGAGAGAGATTGTTCGTTGACATTATTTCCTATTGCTTTCATGATTACAATGGGGTGGTCGATGAATTATGGACGTGTACACTTATGATTACTCGCAATTAAGTTAGCAATTAATTAAATTGTCCTCATCATTGCTATTTGCAACCTTAAAAAATGGAATCCTCCTTAAGGATTTATTGTGCCGGTAAATGTGGAGTTTTTAGGATATCGACAAAATGTGACCATTTTGGAAATTTGTTGCCAAGTCATTAAAGTTTTTATGATGCTAGTATTGAATGCACCAAAGGTGTGCCTCTAGTTACGACGAAAAATATGGATTCACTGGGTGGTTGTCATCTTGTAGTCGTCAACTGATTCCACCCCTAGCCTCGACATGAATACTAGGACCCCATGCTTGGACACCGTCATTTGATGTCTGAGAAAATAGTAGCTCACAATAATCTTCGATATGACCAAATTTGCCACAATAGTAGCAAAAAATCCTTGGACGTTCATATTTGAACTTCACTTCTTTGGGCTTGGTCCCCGACTGGTGTGTTTTCTTCATTTTCTTCAAAAGGTCTTGAGAAAGTTGAGGACATGGATTTGCATAAAGGTATTGAGAAAGTTAGAGTTGTTTTTCTCATCGTATACTAGAAAAAACACTGATGAAACCACATAGGCTTTTACCCTTTTTTCAGACATGAAATCAACATGAAGATGGTGAACCTGGACACAAAAGGGCATTTTTAGTAGTTTAGTCATTGGTGAAATTTTAAAATATCATTAACTTAATAATTTAGTTGTTTAATGTTTGATTCATAATTAATTTTATTAATGTATTGTTACGAATATGAAATGCAAGTGTGCAAATATACACCGTTATGACGAGTAATAAAGTGAAAGTAGAGCATTGCACTTGCAAGGTTCATACCCCAAAATATTTCTGATTTTGTAAGACTAACTATTCAAGATTCCAAGTGACAAGTAAATATAACATTTTAGGTTTTAACATGTAAAATAAAATTTAGAAGCAAACAATGCAAAATAATGAGAGAAGGTTTGCCTAGAGTTCAGGTGGTAAATAGTAGTTAAGGACGCAACTTAGTTATGAAATCGGTTCACAATGCGCTTAGGATGCTGCAGCATGAATGGCAACATGGGATCATTTGGCCTTATAAATTTTTCGACTCAATTATCATGACTCTCATAGGAGTACTACTTAGTCGGGTTCATACTTCATATATCAAATCAAAGTATGCGAGAATAACACTATGAAGCTTCTCTATAAACTTAAACATTATTTTTAGATGTTGAACATCATTATCTCTATCAAGCATAATAACTCAATCCATGTTAAATCAATCAGTTTCCATCTTTATCCTCTTTTGAGTTCAAAAGACTAGCGATGAAACTTTATCATCTTTATACTATTACTTGGTCTATATTTGCACTTAGTTAAACCATCTGAAGATACGTATAATGTTTTCAGGCGTACCTATAGTGGCCAAAATAAATTTCGAATCAAAGTTAAAACAACTTGTTTAAAAGGAGCTAAATACACTACAATATACTATAATGCAAATTTCAATTATAACATCACTGATCTTTAACTACAAAAAGTTTTAACTCACATTGAGCTTAAGAAATAACATGAAAATGAATGCTCACACAAAGGAGTTCATTACAACAATGTTTGAGTTTCGAAAAGTAGTATTAATTAGGAAACTATCATGTGGGTCCGATCCTTTTTACTAAATTACATCATTTATCATGTAATGAAGTATGTAATCACCATTATCAGCGGAATATATTAACTTATACGTATTGATTTTTAGTTTATGATTATAGTATTAATTATAGGATAAATTGGGAAATAAGTAATTTATAAATGTCTTAAAATCAAATGGATAACAAGCTTCGTTGTATTAGCATTACTGATAATAAATAGTCACAATAATCCTTTAATATATCAAAATTTTAAAATAGTTTTTGAACGTGCATTTTATTGATCAAAATAGTTTTTGATGTTAAAATAATCGTCCAACGCATAATTATTTTCTTATAAGAAATGATATGACAGTAAATAGTAATATAACAATAAATAAGTATATTTAAAATGTACTATAATAATATGAACCTATGGTAGATTTATTTTAAGTAATTTGGTACACACAATCACAACCTATTTTAAAATATATATATAATAGTGTAAAAGACTATTACATATTTAGAATGAAATGAGAATCATTGTTTACCGTATAATTTAACATGACATCTCCATAATTCAATTCAACCTAAAGAAATATTTTTCTAAAGTCTTCTGATATTGTATTTTATAGTCTTCTTCTCTGATGTATGCCTGGATATATATGACATAAGAGCTTACGCAATCTTTTCTCCAAAATTTGAATCGCATCATTTATTTAAGTACCCTCGCCAGATCCATCTCACATAACTCTTTTCATTATTCACACACACAGCCATGGCAACTTCACTTCCCCAATCACCACCACTTCAAGACCGAATCGCAATCGTCACCGGCTCCTCTCGCGGAATCGGAAAAGATATCGCACTTCACCTTGCTTCACTCGGCGCCAGACTCGTCATCAACTACACTTCCAACTCCAACCTCGCTGACTCTGTCGCCGCCGAGATCAACGCTAATCAAACCACTCCACGAGCCATCACCGTTCGCGCCGACGTATCCAATCCAGAAGGTGTAAAATCTCTCTTCGACTCCGCTGAACAAGCCTTCAATTCACCGGTTCACATCCTGGTCAACTCAGCCGGAGTCCTCGATCCCGAGTTACCAACTATAGCAAACACATCCATTGAAACGTTCGATCGTATCATGAACGTGAACGCAAGGGGAGCGTTTCTCTGTGCAAAAGAAGGTGCTAACAGGATAAAGCGTGGCGGTGGAGGGAGAATTATATTTCTGACAACTTCATTAGCAGCGGCGTTTAAGCCAGGTTACGGCGCGTACACGGCGTCGAAAGCAGGAGTGGAAGCGATGACGAAGATTCTGGCGAAGGAGCTGAAGGGGAGTGGGATTACTGCGAATTGCGTGGCACCGGGACCGACTGCGACGGAGTTGTTTTTAGAAGGGAAGTCGGAGGAGATGGTGAAGATGATTGCGGAAAGTAATCCGTTTGGTAGAATTGGTGAGACTAAAGATATTTCACCTGTTGTTGGATTTTTGGCATCTGATTCTGGTGAATGGGTTAATGGTCAAATCATTCGTGTCAATGGTGGCTTTGTTTAGTTAGTTCATCCACGAAAAGCTTCTTGAAGGACTTTTATATCAAGCTAGACAAAGGGAATACGAGGGAGAAAAAAATTGTAGTTTTTCATTTTTTCATCGTTTGCATGTGTGTATTTATATATATTCAATCTTCAAATCCATGAATATTTTTTTTAATGATCTTTCGATCTTCAAATCCATGTCTTTTATCCGTGTTAGCTATAAATTTTCGATTTAAAAGCTTGCCGAGCAAAGCATATGGTTTGTCGGACACCACTTATGTACGACTAGGATACAAATGTTATATAACAGTGATGACGATGGTTTAAAAGCCCTACATGACTGAGCTGACAACTCTCCCAACGAAGCAACAGTTGGTGAGACGATTTAAGAGCATATACAAGATATCCAATTTGGTGGCATAAATGGATCTAGAGAAATGATATTTGTACAACCAATTTGTGATAACTTTTATGAAGACTTTTTATCTCATACTCACATTATGTTTTTGCCTTCTCTCTCTATTACTTTGATTTTCGTGTCAATAACCATTTTTCTTTGAAAATATATGGCTGTCCCTTGAGTTATAAATTATTCTTCGAATAACACTCATTTTTTAAATATCCACCACACACAAAAAAAAACTGTAAAATAGGTCCCACCGAACCCACAATATACCCATATTTATATTTTAAATTAGGCTTAATAGAAAAGTTTTCGTCCCCTATTTTTTAAGAAGTTGAGATTTTAGCCCCCTAACTAAATAAACTACAAAACTGCCCTTAAGTATTAACTTTTTTTTGCAGTTTTGGCCCCAGACCAATTTTGACCAAGTCAATGCACACATGAACGCCTTGTGTGTATTTTTATTTTTTAATAATTAAAAAAAAAAAAATACACACGTGGCGTCCACGTCAGCTTTGACTTGGTCAAAATTGGCTTGGAGGCAAAACTGCAAAAATGTCAATACTTAGGGGGCGGTTTATTTAGTTAGGGGGCCAAAATTGTAATTTCTTAAAATATAGTGGGATAAAACTGCTATTAAGCCTTTAAATTAATATATAACACATTTTAAGATCAGATGTTAATTTTATGTTGATTTAAAACCCAGCAAATCATAAAAGCACCGATGTTTTGCAAGGGAAGCATTGCTATTGCAAGACACTACCAAAATGTGAATTATCATGCTTGTTCTAACATATAGTGTCTTTGGCTCAGTAAAGACACGGCAGAAAACTCCAGATTTGTACTTGGCTAACATGACATAATTTTGTTGGGGAAGAAACAATTATTTGTCCAATAAACAAGACCTTGGAAACTATAATAGAGGTTTGCAACCTCATTCTTAGACATTCAATCTTTTAGCAAGTTTTAGAGATGGGGGAGGTGAGGTAGGAATGTCGAAGGCTTGTAGATATAGCCGATCGATGGAACACCTTGTCATCCTTTCCTACGTCTTGAATGTTATTAATTATGTGTAGCTAATCTCTTTTGTGTTGGATTGAGTATATATGTTGTTATAGATCCAATGAAATATTTTCACTATCTAATTACGCATGAAATCCTATTTCGTTATATCGATATTTTTATTTTTACACTTAATGTTTTTTTGATGTGTAATTTGAGATTGACCTTTTGATATAGGAAGTGCTAGATATAGATTTTTTTGTAAGAAATATGGATAAAGGCATTTGAATATGCTAGTTGTGAGATATAGACCAAATTTGCAATCGCACGCATTGTCAAAACTCAATGCAACTCTATTAGCTAACTAAGGGAGATATTGGAGGTTAGAGAATAGAGTGGATCTCTTGTTATCTCTAAGACAAGGAGATATACGTAGGGCAAGACAAAGATATAACTGAGACATGAGGAGTATATAGTCGATCAAAGAAAGACATTAACTTAGTGTTTCGTTTCTATTCAGCAAGTTAACGGGTAGCACTTGGGTGACATAGAGTTGAGTGACATTGGTCAATCACAATGTCACAATGCTTGTGAAAGAGAGAGAAACACAAGCATTGTGATATTGTGATTGGTCAATGTCACCAATGTCACCCAAGTGTTATCCCAAGTTAACAGTCACATCTTTGTTTTTTAAACGTATAATGATAAATTTATAAACTAAGGATTTATTTAAAAGTGTAAAAAAACTTAAAAGACTAACTCATGAAAACCACAATTTAAAATACTTTCTCAGGTATTTATATGTCAAATACAACGTTTTACATTCATTAAATAACTAATGTATTTAATTTATATTAGACCAAATATATTAATTATTTAATAAATCTAAAATACATTAATTATTTAATGAATTAAAAGTGTTTTTTTTTTCTTCTTGTAAATGTGTCACTGAGGGTTTATCACGTATTCTACTCGTGTACCATTGATGTACCAATGGTATATATCATTGGCCAATTAGAGTGTACCACCTATCAATGTTACTTTATAAATGCTTTATTTTGATGGCAAATTCTATGGTACACCCAATATATTTGAGTGTACCGGTACACTCACTATTTAAATTAATAGTTAAATAAGTTGTTTTTTAAAAAAAAATATTATTTTTTATCATTTATAATTATAATAACTAAATCTTATTTATCAAAAGTGTCAACGAAATAAAATTAATTTTTTTTTGAATTTTTATCACTCATAATTGAGAATATTGATTATTTTTTACTAAAAAATTACTATAATTCTTATAAACAATGAAATGATGTTTTTTCTTATGAAATGATGCTATATAAAATATAAATATTGACAAATAGCTATTTATTACATAAAAAATGATCATTATTTATAAAATTAGGAAGGAAGAGTACCGTACACCTCACTTTGTGAGTGTACCGTAGAAGTTCTCTTATTTAATATATTTTTTTAAAGGGTGTGCCACGTGACACATTCTAATTGGGCAGTGGTGTATCCTGTACACAAGTGCTATCCCTTTATCACATCACATTAAACCAAAAGTAAGAAACACACAGAGAGCGATATCAGTTAAGAAGAACCATCCATGGCTTCTCTACCGCTTCAAGACCGAGTTGCAATCGTCACCGGTTCCTCCCGCGGAATCGGAAAAGAGATCGCACTTCACCTTGCTTCACTCGGCGCAAGACTCGTCATCAACTACACCTCCAACTCCAACAATGCTGATTCCGTCGCCGCCGAGATCAACGCCAACCAAACCACTTTACGAGCAATAACCGTCCGCGCTGACGTGTCTGATCCGGAAGGTGTGAAATCTCTCTTCGACTCCGCCGAAGAAGCCTTCAAATCGCCTGTTCACATCCTGGTTAACTCAGCCGGCGTTCTCGACGCCAAGTACCCTACCATAGCAAACACCACCGTTGAAAGCTTCGATCGTATCATGAACGTAAACTTAAAAGGAGCGTTCCTCTGCGCGAAGGAAGCGGCGAATCGTTTGAAGCAAGGCGGGGGAGGGAGAATCATACTTCTGACATCTTCGTTGGTGGCGGCGTTGAAGATTTGCATGGGAGGTTACACAGCGTCGAAGGCGGCTGTGGAAGCGATGACGAAGATAATGGCGAAGGAGCTGAAGGGAACGGGGATTACTGCGAATTGCGTGGCACCGGGACCGATTGCAACTGAGATGTTTTTTGATGGGAAAACGGAGGAGATGGTGAAGAAAACTGAAGAAGAGAGTCCGTTTGGGAGGCTCGGTGAGACTAAAGATGTTGCTCCTGTTGTTGGTTTTTTGGCTACTGATGCTTCTGAATGGGTTAATGGTCAAATTATTCGTGTTAATGGTGGCTATGTTTAGTTTAGTTCATTCACATTCACAAATAAGGATGATTATTGCTATCAATGTATCCTAAAAACCAGCTTGTTGATCACAGAGCTATACTTTTTGAAACATTGATTTTTTTTATTTTTTTTTGAAATTATGAAAACTTTGGAACTTTTTGAAATTACGAAAGCTTTGGAACTTCAAAAGTGGTTTATTAATGTGTTGTGATTCTTTGTAATACACAATTTCAAGAAATGACATTGTCTATTTCAAAATGAAACTTGAAATAAAAGTCCAACTGCTTATGTTAGTATTTAAAAGCTTCACTTTCAGTCCATAGTATTGACATGTCAATATGTATCTCTTTATTCCTGTGTCCTTCAGGTATCTTGTGAGGTGTCTCCTGGAGCATTACTTGCTTATCAGTATTTGCAGCCAATTTACACACATCTTAGCAGTAGCCCCCTCAAAATGAAAAACAAAACGATCAAATTTCTGTATTTTCCTTCAGAGCATAACATTCCCAAAGTTAATTATTTCGACAAAAGTTAAATAGATGGTAAAGTCTAGCTTAACTAGCATTGTCTGTATTACTATGCTGGATATTTTCACAAGAATTCGAACTCAATCTCATATTTGTGTGTGTAAGTTTCAGATGGTGTTCGCCACTTCGTCTGTTGGCCAAAATTAATAATTATAAAAGACATAAATTACGAAAACATCTCCCAATTTAGCACAGGTTGATTACGAAATATCAAATCCTCTAGGTAACTACAAGATTAATTGTAGTTTTGAAATTCAACAAATAGTTGTGGATTACTCTGTCAACAAACTAAAAACACTAAGACCTAGAAAAATATATTGGACAAACTTGCAGTCACTTGTAACTCTGCAGTGATTGAAAGGCTCGTTTCAAAGAATACGCAGAACAATGAAGGGGAAATCTACTAAATATGGGAAACTAATTATTAGAAGTAAAATATACCGATCCACACCAGCAATGAAGCTTCCTGCGAAGCAGCGACGGCTGGAGAGGTGATGGTGGAAGCAAAGACAAAATGAGGTCGACAACACAAATTCTTCGGTCTGAGGAGTTAATGTCAGCATGATTTTGTTGGCTTTTAAGCTTTTAAAAAAATGGTGCGACATGGCAATTTGACAATCGTCATATAGATTCAATGGATCACAAATACAGAAAGACACTCTACCTTTCCCAAACGGAGGGTAGGGACTCCATTTCTACAGTTTAGCATCTTTTATTTCACGTTCTGCACATACATCAAATATGATCTCTTATGACAGTACAAAGAAACAATCAAACTCGTCGTGACCAAGGAAATACTAACTGATATGTAACATTCATTTCCATTTACTTTGAACTTTTACTTAAAATTTTACATTCAAACTTCAAAAGCGTTAGGTTTAAACTACTAATATAATTCAAGCATTTTTAAAAAAATCATCCAAAACGAAAATATTTTTAAAACAAGTAATAAAGAAAGGTAAAAAAATTTGAATCTGTAAACAAGCTAATTGTTCTCATCATTTAAACCAACCATAAAAGAAGTTTCATCAAGTCGTGTATCTGCTACATAAGTCACTTACTAAATAAAAGGGGTTTGATGCGTTGCATCTGGGTAGACAGGGCAATTTTGAACAACAAATATGTCATCAGAATCATCAATTCAGATTTTCATGTACTAAAAGCACTGCATATGTTGTGCATAATACTTGGTTTGCATAATTCCATATACGTTTTGACATTTCTTTTTAATAGATGCATAGGGGGAAGGGAAAAGCAGGGTAATTATGCTAGTCACTAGTATCAATTTGTCACAGTAAAACAGAGTGATGCTTAAGTTACATAGTCTTGACATTCGTAACAGTTTCTTCTCTTAAGCAGGAATGATAACATCTATGATATTCCAGCCTATCGAATTCTCATACGAAGATTCATTACAAAATTAACAAAATCAACCACCCCTGGCTTCTCTCCTTGTGGCATCGTGCAATAGTTCGATGTCCACTCCTTCTGGAGGCAATTGCACGTATCTCACCACTGATCCTCTGATGAAGCAGTTCCTTACAGAAAGCTGAAATCAAAAGATAACATGTTACTGACTAATGAACAATAAAATACAACCAAATCTGAAGCAAGTTAGGTCTGGTCAATCAAATAAAGAGAGCCAAATATAACAAAATCAAATGGAAAACAACATACAGTTGTACTCTTTGCATGCAAAAGGTGATGAGATGATTTGAAAATTTGTTAAAATTTTAGTTAATTATATTGTTCAGTTCCTTCGAACACAGGTAAATTCTGAAAACCTTGTGCAAATACCCTTGTAAAATCTCTCATTTATCGATTTTATCCTAGCAGCATACCCAGGCATTTAACCTATACTCTGATTCAACATATTTAACCAACATATTTAACCTATACCCAAGCATAGTTTAATATGTTGCAACATATTAAACTATGTGCTTATATTTCTTTTAATGGCCTAGCAAAAAACCTAAAATTTAGGGCCACAATTATTGTGGGGCATCCCATTCAAACACGGCTATTATTTGAATATAAACAAATTCACGAACAAGGTTTGTCAAAATCACTTGTTTACTTGTATAATTGCGCAATTCTGCAGAGTAGATTGTTGCATAGAAAAGATCGGCTGGAATTGCCATGGAAATTTGTAGGAGCAAGTGGGATTGTGATAGTTTAGTGAGCCTAATGAAGGTTAACTGCACTAAAACTTGCGATAATGACACACAGCCAGCAACAACAACGAGCCACACATACCAGCAACAACAATCCTTCATCTGACTCTTTTTCTCATACCTCAACCCCTCTATCTGTTTCTCAAATCTTCGCCTATCTGTCTCCCTCAACCTCTCTATTCACGCCTCTCGATTCATTGTCTTTCTCTTTGCCCTCAACCTTTCTTACTCTGTCTCACTGATCTGAAACTCATGTTTTTCTACTTTTCTCACTGAACTCTTTTTTTCGACACTTGAGACTTTGCTCCAGGCCTTCCAACTACATTCCCTCTTAGCTTCTCTTGTGAACTACACTATTCTTGTAATGCTCATTTTTATCTTTTAATAATCACCGTCAAATATAATATATATTCAAATATTCATAATACCATAAGTATAAAATAAATTTCTAAATTCTTGAATTTCATTTGTGTAACTACAGGTACTAATAAGTTATATTAATTATCAATAAAATAATTATATGATCTTACTACTCATGTTAAGCTCCCTTAAATTATGATCTTTTACATTCCTTCTGATCCTACACAGGATCAAAATCACAATTTTAACATCCAAAATCCCAACATAGTTCCCATTTTCCAAGCCCTCAGGATTATGTTATAACTGTTTCTATCTCTTAAAATTCATGAACAATTAGCATAGCAAAAATAGAAAAAAAGAACATCAGTAGCCTCACTCAAAACACAAATCCCCCCTACTATTCCTATAATCGTGCCAATTTACTGATGATTCAACTCTGATTAAATGTGGATGAAGTAAACAATGGCATCTCATTGAATAAATTGTTAAAGCCGTAACATTTAGCATAGATCAAAGTAACAAAAGCAACTTATCAGTGAAAAACAATCCCACCAACATACATACACAAACATTCAATGTACATTCATTTCATATTAACAGACGAGGAGGCATACATAAGAAGAGTGACAAAGTGACACACTAACCATGAAAACAAGGAACCTAATGCTGACACAAAATAAGAACAAAAAGATGCATGGTTCTATTACGAACCCAATACACCAATGAATTTCAACATCTTTTGTGATTTGATTAATATCTAAAGTACAGATTACACCAATTAAACCAGATAATTTAGCATAACACTAGCATTAATCACATTATCTAATTTTTTAATTTTTTGCTCCGTGTAACTGAATGCTATTCACGACGATTTCAAACAAGAAACTTGCACCCCCTCCATCTGATAGGAACTTGGGTTTTATGGGGTGCTGAGTTCCCATATCGAGTAGTACGTGGTGCCCAACTCCCATATCTAGTAGTATGAGATGCTCGGTGGAGTATTTAAGTGGCTTGGTTCTTCCAACTTGATAGCAAGCTTTTAAGAGGGATAGTTCCCAAGTGTTTCAATACTTATCAATTGGTATTAGAGCTGGTAGTCAGTGGCTTGAAGTGGGCTTCCTATTCAATCTTATTATCATTATTATTATCATATCTAATCCACTTCATTTTTAATTGCATAAAAACCTCATCAATCAACAAACGACACTAAAACAGATTCTAAATTTAAGAATGCAAAATATACAACTTCTTTTTCTTCATATACTTAGCTAAAACACACAGGGGAGTGGGAAAGGTATCCTGATATGACCATATCGGCCTCAGTCCTCCAACATCACACCACAAATCTTAATGACACAAATATGAAATGCCTAATGTCCATATATCATTATTTTAACCCATGAAATTACACAGATAACATAACATAAGCAGGAAAGGGCAAGACTTCACCTTTGGAATGGACAGATAAAACTCTCACAAAGATAAACAAAGCAACCAGCGCAGTTTTGTAGCATACTACTAGTGTTCACTGTTCACTTACGAATTTTTACTAACTAATGGTAGCACTACTAGATACTCCATCCGGTCTCACATATAAGCAAAAGTTCAATTATTCAAATGAATCTGAAAAAACGGATATATGTCTATTTGCTCTATAATATAGACCAGATACATCAATTATTCAAATGAATCTGAAAAAACGAATTTTTACTTAAATATGAGACCTAAGAGAGTAGTTATAACAGCAAAAATCATAAAGCCAAAATCACAATCAGATTAAAAAATGTCCTTAATTCCGAATTGAATTTTAATACACCAAAAACCGTAAATCCGAAATCCGGTACTTAAAATTCATTGGATGAAATCCGGTACTTAAAATTCATTGGATAAAATAACTAAAGATGATAAAAGCGAAGATAATAAGTAAATAAAAAATAATAATAAACCCTAGAGAGAGAGAAAGAGAGAGATACCATGTGAGGGTATCTGTCTTGATCAACAACGCGAGTGTTTTCGAGTTTGATGTTGAGGTATTGGTCAACAGAATGCAAGGTTCCTCTGATGGCTAAATCGTTCTTCAGTTCAACCGTCACTTCTCTTCCCACCAAATCTTTGAAGTACGAGAAGAACAACTTCATAGAAAAAGCAAAAATCAAATCACTGTAACGAAAAAAAAAACAGAGAAATCAAAGAAAAGAAGAATAGGATCGTTACCATTTTGGCTATGGATGAGAACTAGCAGGGAGAGCGAGTGGTGATGGTGATGGTGATGGTGTGGTAGTAGGAACTAGGAAACAAGGGTTCAACAATTTAGCCTTTTTGTTTAGTTGATTCTTATTTTCAACAATTTAACCTAGCAATTTTTTGTTTTTTTTTTAATGAATATTTTTGTCAAATAGTAGCTAGAACTCGGTTGGTAATTATAATGCATAATACACGCAAAATCTTGTGTTCCAATTCTGGACACCACAAAAAAAAACTAGAAATTCATCTAACATTTTTTTTAATGATCAAATTGATATTCATTTTTCCATAAATATTTTTTATTTATAAATTTTTGTAATTTTGTTTTTATCGTATACAATACTAATTTAACATCATGTTGTTCCAACCATCTTTTCTATTTACAAAACTAAGCACTATTTTGTAGTCAGAAAAGTCTGATTGAAGTAACAAATTTGATTTGAGACATTGCAGTTATGTGTGTGATTTTTAGTTTGTGTTACTTATATAAACCAACCAAAAAAACTATTATTTTGTCAAAAACAAAAACATTAAAAGCACTCAATAATGGAGTATAAATGTAATACTGTAAGGTCATGCTTAGTCAGCGAGTCTGCCCCCAGATTAGCTTTCATTGAATATTGTATGTAGTTGAATCTATGTTCCAGTTCATGGTTAGCCAATGAGTAAATACAATTGGCAAAAGTGAGTCATAGCACAGCCATCCATCTTTCAGTAGAGAATGACATTTTCTACAATGATGTTTGTATAACCTCTCTAATAGGTCATCTGCATAGCATGGTAGATTCCCCACAATGTGCAATCACAGTTGAACATACCCCAAGGTTTGCACCGAAAGCAGAATACAAAACTCTATTGGAAGCCCCAAAATACCACCACACGCTGCTGCTTTCATGTTTGGAAGAGACAACATCATAGAATAACACTTCGGCATAAAAGACTTTTACAAAACGCGAAACAAATTTGAATACAATTACTATGAATAAAATGAGTACACGTCACATATACACAGCAAGGTGGATTGTGGATCCTCCGCCGTTAGAGCAGGGAGTTTAACATAACTTTCCCTGTATCCCTCTCCCACGTTTTACTCTATCACCATTATCTTAACCCTCATGTATTTTTTTTACATAAAGGAGAGACTGAAGTCACCTTGACTTATCCATTTACCACTAAGGTGTTCTGAAGATTCAAATACAGTTCTAACCTTAACCAAACTAAAGGGGATCCCTATGACAATAAGATGTTTCTCAAGCATTTTAAAGATGATTTGCGCTGCTAGATTGAAGAAACAGACACAATGTCCAAGATAAAAAGAATACAAAAACAAGAGTAGCAGCAATCCATACTTTCAAACAGATGTTTTAATCCAATTAAAAGGGAACACGAAGATATAACAGAAACCTAACAGAACAGTAACAGCACCAACACAAATTACATTTACACATCTCTTACACAAGAATATAGCTAAGAAAATTAAAAGTTGTTCTCTAATCCTATAAACGATCATCATCCTCCCTCTAACTAAGGCTCTCACTATCATTTAAAAAGGAGAGTTGACGAGGGTTGTACAGAAAGCTGCTCAGAGTCCACTTCACACTAAAGCCTTTGCTTCACCCGCCTCCCATTTATGTCGCTACCATCAAGTATTGCTTCATTCCTGTGCTTGCACAAAAAGTCCGAATGCTCAGTAAATCTAGCCACGTACTCCAATAGCTCAGTCAGAACAGATGGGCAACTTTCCTTCAAGTACTCAAATCCATCAGTTTGCATCACAGCTGAAGAACCAAAATAATAAAAATAGTTCAGTTGACATAAATATTCTTGGATGAAGAATAAAAAAAGGTTTGCAATGTCAACAAATTAGCTCAAGTTAGGCCAGATAAATTTCTAATGGAATCGTGGTGATATCCATCAATAGCTATGCAATTACATGTGTTGACAGCATAGATGTTTCAAATATTAAAATAACATTTCCCCCAACATATCCTGGAAGATAGAGATACTAATTGTTCTATAATAAGTGCATCATCTGTCATCTTTTCTGTTGTGATAATAAAGTTTTAGAATACTATTAAAGTACATGAGTATTTTGCTGGTACAAATCAAATGGTCATACAAGACTTTGGGGTAAACTTGGAACAATCACTGAACTTGCAGGACAAATTAGAAGTAAATGGAAGAGGATGACAAAAAAAAGCAAAACCATATGATTCATACAAAGCTTATCATTTTTTTCATTTCAGCAAGTAAAGCAAAACCATATGATTCATACAAAGCTTATCATTTTTTTCATTTCAGCAAGTACAAACTGGAGGCTATAACAGTGACAGGCTGACAAAGGACAACATTCAGCAACTAATTTAACTTTGAATAATGGCTACTGAGTTGATATCAACTTTCAGAATTTAGACCTTTCAGTGTCAATTTTACTCACTTATATCACACTCCTTTATCAGTGAGCGATTAAGTATAATAAGTTTAGGGAAGAAAAGCATACCTCTGAGATTTTCAGAGGTGGCAATAAACTTGAGACAGACTGCTTTCAGCTGGAAACAGTGGTGTTGCTCTGCCAAGGCTAAAGTTGTGGCCACGGTATTAATGGCGACATCTTCACATAGACTCGCTTCGCATATAAGCCTGAGCCTCTCTAAGGCATAACGATCAGCAGCCGCTAGAAGATGTTGGGCCATCAAGGTTGTTGCCCATTTTGTGTTCATCCCAGTAAGCTCTTGCATGTCAGGCAGTGAGTCCCAGTACATAAAATGAAGCAATGCCTGCAAACAAGATAAAAGGAACAATGAAAGGTCATTCAACATGCATTTTGCCCTGCATAGCTATCACGCTCAATATTGCCTCATTCTCAATCGACACAAGTCTCACAACTTGCAATTGAATGGAAGCCAAATAGTTACTGTGTACTTATATACAAAAGGAAAAACAATTGCATATCCTCCTCATCAAATCAATTAAAAAACCCATCTTCGGTTATTATGATTACAAATCAATTTCCTGTACATATTTAAGATATTAAGTAAAATACTAAATAAAACCTTAAAAACTGGAGCCTCCATGTCTTCAACTTTAATAGACTGGGTACTTTGATCTCTCATAGGACCAAAAAGCTGGGCTCTGAAAACAGGTGAACGAGCTGCTAGCACCAATTTATGAGCAGTGAAAACTTCCCCATCCACTTCAAAGCTCACATCACTTCCTTTACCATTTTCCAGCAGTTGACCAAATTGGTGACCAATGTTAGAAGGTGGTATTGCAATAGAATATATCTTCGGGCCTTCTGTGCGTGACCTCACAACACCAACACTACAATTAACAGAAAGGCAATCATCTTTAAGGTAGTCAGATGTCTCTAAAGCTGTCCTCTTAAAAAACCGCTTATAACCCCTGAAACACAAGATATCAAATAATCAGCATCAGATATGTGACTGTGTGGAAAAACAGCACAAGTAAGACTGCACACACATACATTCACACACAATATAAGCTGTTCTTTTGAGAGCCAATAGACACCAATCAAACGACATTATCCCTTCCTCAACCATTCTCAAATTAAAATTCCATTCATCCAATTTCAACAGCACCTCCCAACCACACAACACGTAGAGGAGCAGCAAAGCAATCTATGCAGCACACACGGACATGAACACTGGTCACAGCACAAACACCGATAATAATTTGATAAAATGACGTAATTCATTGTCATCATATGTGTAGGTGTCATGCCTAATCCGAGGAATGTCTTGCTTCATTGCAAGCAAGAGACAAATCATTTCATTATTTGAATCATTCAACAAAACTACTCCATCAGACAAATAGTAAAATCACGCAACACCTATGAAGCATGGACACAAACACGACACTAACATGTTGACCCTGGTAGTAACGTATGAAAATGACATAACTGAGTGTAATCACATGTGTCAGTATCTAGCTTACAAGTACTTCATTAGAAAATGATCAGACAACTATATCATCAACAACATGTAAGATCTAACCTTCAAAAATCTATCACACAATGTAACATAGTAAAATCAAATCAACCAAACGCCCCATATGGAAAACATAATCCAAGCAAAATAAAAATGAAATCTTTAAATTAAAAATAACATAATCAAGAGCTTACCACATACTACCGCGATATTTCAAGGTATAAGGTCCACTCTCAAGAGTCCTCTCAAAATGGCTATGAACCTTATGCCTCTCTTTCCCACTCTGATCCAAAAGGGTCAACTCAAAAAGAGCCCTAACGTCAGTCCCATCACTCGCAAGCGCAATGAAAAGCGACACATAGGTAGCATTATCCTCGACACTCTTTCCATCAGGGTAAAAATAAATTGCCCAATCGTACCCACCAACCGAAAAGATATCCGACGCTATGTATTTCCCAATCCCGATCCCTTTCGAAAGCGAGTACCCAGTGATCTTGAACTGGTGCGAGCCTTTCACTGTTTCGGTGATCGATGTCGACGAAGTTGTCGCCGGTTCCGATGAGGAAGATGGCGATGATGGATTGGAAGATGGTTTCGCGGTTTCTCGGAGAATCTTACCCATGCGAGAGCCACTGTAAAGAAATCGAGAGTTTTTTTCAATTCAATCGCGAAAAACTTCGTCGATTGAATGATTTATAGAAATGAAGGAATTCGATCGATGCGGGAAATTAGGGTATAATTTGGAGTATTGATTTGAGGGAATGGGGGTTTGATTAGGAAATCTAGGGTTGTGATAACGAAATCTGACAGATTTTGGAAGATGAAATTCTAGGGTTTGGTACGAATTTGGGGGGGAGAGAGAGAGAGAGAGAGAGAGAAGAATGAATGACGAAGAAAACACAGAAAATGAAATGACGGAAAAAGGCTTGTTGTAAGAACATGAGCATGTCTTTAAATAATGGTAAGTTTTTAATTAAATATTTTGTTTTTGAGGGAAAGATTTTTTGATTAATTGAATTGTAAAATGTTTGTGCGGACATGAGAAAATAGTGTAATTTGTACGAAAAAAATATAAAGTGTATTAATTGTATTGATGTGACGTGCATCTACCTGTCGTGGACCACTAGCTTTCCTCTATAACAAACAGGTTTCATATAACGGTAAATAAAAAAGTTTTTTCAAAACAGAGTAAATAAAAATGAGAAAAAAGATATACACCCAATAGAATAGAAATACATTACTCTCTCCCCTTAATTACTATTATAATTATAAGTAAAAAATATTAAAATTACATATTTATTGAATTATTAATAAATAAGATTTATAAAATGAATTAGATACATTAATATGTTTTTTAAAGAATTAGAGATAGCAAAATTCAAAGAATCTGATAAAATAATCTATGTTCACAAAGAAGATTGGAATGAGTATTTGGAAGTTATCTCTAAGTTCATATGTATTTTTGGTTTTCTTATTTTTTTTAAAAATAAAAATTTGATCCTTGTATTTCACCTTTTTTGTTTGAATTTTGATCTCACGTATTTTATTTACTTTTTTTATGATGTGTTTTATTCATTTATGATGTGACAACACTTATTAAGTCACAATGAATAATCATGTGTGCAAAAATATGTCTAGTGAATGTTGTCATATCATAAATAAATAGACTAATTCTTAAAAAATGAATCGACCGCATCATTAAAAAAAATTCAAATGACTACAAAATAAAACTGCATGACAAGACGATGGATTCTCTTCCCCTAAAAAAATGATGGATTCTCATTGGACGATGGTGTAAAAAATATTTACATCATCAATGCATAACCAATACACTCATAAACAATATGATTTAATTCATATACCGATATAAACAATCAATTGTGTAAATCATGTTTATACTTTCAAACCATTGACAATGGAATGCCTCGTTTTGATGCTTAAAAGGAACCTATCTATACATGTCACTCATTTTGTAATTAAAACTTAATAAACATTGTATTTCTTCATCCAAGCACCTCAAAAAAAAAACTGATCAGCGTACACTAACAATAACTCAATATCATTAAATTGTAAAAATAATTTATCTATTCATTCATAATTATCTAATTTTTGAAATATTAAATTAAGGCTTAAATATGTCATTAATCCCTGCACTTTTACCCATTTTTAGCATTATTCCTTGCACTTTTTTTTGTTTGGTTTTAGTCCATGCACTTTGTAAAAGTATTGTTATTGGTCCCTGTGTTAATAAAAAAAAGTTAGAACTAACATAATGTCACATTGCCCAATCATCTTACGACACGTGGCATGGTAAAAAGACAAAAATTCAAAAATAAAAATAAAGCAAATAAAACAATTGATTTTTAATTAGTTTTATTATTAAATTAGAACAGAGAAAAAGGAAATATCAGAGGGTATGAGAGTATGAAACAAAAACGTGATTGAATATTTAGAAAGGGAGAGAATGGATTTTAGGTTTTAAATTGATAAAAGTGCAGGGACCAATGACATATTTAAGCCTTAAATTAATTGATTAATATAAAATAAAAAAAAATTGAGGTAAGGGATTAAGTTTCATTTTGGGGTCTAATTTGACATTTTAATGATTCTATATCTACGATAGCATATTTAAATTCTATTATACAAGATGTACAAAATCTAAAATAATAATAATAATATAAGAAATAAAAAAAAAAATAGAAATATCATCATGATAGATGCCTCTAGTATTTGACATGAGCATAGACATAGAGTTTTTCAAAAATAAAATAAATGGTTCTAATACCACAATTTTGAGTGTATAAACGACATTAAATCACACATTTCCTTATGACAATCATGGACTCATTCTATTTTGCATCCTTTGAATGGTGAGAAACTATGAATCTTGGCGTTGGCTCTCTTTAGAAGGAACAACCTAGGAATAAGGATTTATTAATAGTCTCATGGATCCTTGATTTTTATCCAAGAGAGTTGAACCTTAAGAGAGTTGAAGCTTATGCATTTATTCTACTTCTGCCTATGATGAGATATAGAACAATATCTACACACCAAAACAATAGTCCAAAGGTTTTCCAATTCAAGAAAGTTACTAGTTTGAACGTTTTATTACAATTATGAACATAGTGCACTTCATTACTTGGTTCAACTATAACTTAATAATATTAATAAGGCTAAATAACTTCATGGGTCCTTTAAGTTTGAAGTTTGTAACAGATTGGTCCTTTAAGTTATTTTGATCACACATAAGTCCTTTAAGTTTGAGGTTTGTAACAGATTGGTCCTTTAAGTTATTTTGGTCACAAATAAGTCCTCTAAGTTTGTAAACGTTTTCGATTTAGTCCTTCTATTAATCAAACAATGATGTGGTAGAATGACTAAATCGGATTTAGTCCTTCTATTAATCAAACAATGATGTGGTAGAATGACTAAATCGAAAACTTTTACAAACTTAAAGGACTTATTTGTGACCAAAATAACTTAAAGGACCAATCTGTTACAAAACTCAAACTTAAAGGACTTATGTGTGATTAAAATAATTTAAATGACTAATCTGTTACAAACTTCAAACTTGAAGGACCCATGGAGTAATTTAGCCTATTAATAAAGTTATGGCCGTTTGAAAGAGGAGTCTGGACAATTAAGTGTGCAAGAATCAGGATTCTTCGTGTGTGTTCACAACACCAATGCTACAATTTATGGAGAGGCAATCATCTCTAAGGTAGTCTGATGTCTCAAGATCTGTTTTCTTGATAAACTTCTTGTAACCCCTACATCACCCATATCAAATAATTAATAGTAGCATTCGCTCCGTTGAAAATTCATATTCCAACAAAATCATCAAGAAGTTAACGCAAGTGGTTGATGCGTAATGTATGCTAATGTTATAAACTCTAAGACCTAAGTAGCGAGTTTGATTGCCACTCAATTTTTATTTTCTTAGAAAGTACTACTAGTAGTATTACTAATCTAAAATAAAAAACACCAATTTTCTTTCGTGTGCTTACATGAGAACAAAAGTTTTATTTTAGTGTATCGCTAATGTAACCAGTTTTATGCTATCATTTAATAAAGAACTGTTCATAGACCTGGCTGACAATAAATTAAGTTCAACTAGCTAAATGGAAACTCTACTAACAAGATTGTTCTTTTTAAAAAATTATTATTGAAATTGGGTTTGCACTGCATGAACAAAAAATTTAATTAGATTTTCCTATGTTTGTATTTCAAGTACAACAAATGTGACCTACTTGAAATCTTTTAATTTTGAGCTTTTCTTTAACTCTAAATGAAAAAAACTTAAATCTCACATGTAATAAAAATAAGATCTTAAACAAGTTTATAACCAATGACGTTCCTTACCTTATAAATTAACTTTGTAGAAAATAATTAAACCAATATAAAAACATAATAATAACTATTTTCAACTTATGTCAAGTGTTCTTGGGCCGGAAGGATACTGATCAGGAAAGAGGATTTGTGGACCGGGTCAAAAGAAAGACCCATAAGCCCAAATGGCTCGACAACTTTGTGACTACATGAGGAAAATTCTAGAAAGCGATGAGTCATTCAGTCATGGGATGTTTACAGCTATTTCATTTTTTGTTTGTTTTCCTCTAAGGACACCTGTCCAATTTTTATTTGTTGAGCAGTAAAATTATCCTTTATAAAAGGAGACTTTTGGAATGTAATGAGTATGAAATGATTAGAATCTGAAAATTCCTTTTCTCCCTCTGTACTTCTGGAGTCCTCTCAGAATTCAAATCTGAGATAAATTTCACTCTTTACCTTTGTACTTGCATCAACTGGTGCTTTCATCATCGTTCTCATGTCTCCAAAACCTGAGAAAATAGAAAACTCTGTTGATGAGATCATTTCATCATGAATGACCCAAATGAAAGAATTACTTGCAGCAGAACTAGCAAAACGACCTCAACAACCACAACCCATTCCTACAAACTCTGTTCCCAAAACCACGTTTGTCACCCTTTGATGGCACAAATCCATTGGATTGGTTGTTTCAGGCGGAACAATTTTTTGAACTCACTCACACAACAACGCCTCACATACATCCCCTTTTATATGCAGGGTCCTGCTCTAGCACGGTTTAAGTGGTTACACTCAAACCACCAATTAACAACCTGGGAAGCTTTTACATACACACTGGAATGCAGATTTGGTCCTTCGACGTACGAAAATCATCAAGTGACGTTGTTCAAGCTTAAACAAGTGGGTTTAGTTATGGAATATCAGTCCCAATTCGAGATGCTAGCCAATCGAGTGGTGAATCTAAGTCCAAAGGCTTAACTCAATTGTTTTCTTTCCGGGTTAAAAACGGAGATCTATCGGGAACTAACGATTCTAAGGCCTTATAACCTTGCTGACGCGATTGGACTTGCAAAACTAGTTGAATCTAAGCTCGCTGATGCCAGATCCGCTCAGAGTCGATTTACACGGCCACCACCAACCACCGTGTCGGCACCGCCTTCGAATATGAAACCCTTAATCCTTGGCGCAGGCCCAACAACCAATAACACCCCTTTACCGGTTCGCAACTTTTCTCAAACTCACATGCAGGAACGAAGAGCTAAGGGTCTCTGTTTTTATTGTGATGACAAATTTGCTCCAGGAAATCGTTGTAAATAGAAACAATTTATGATCTTAGTTACCGAGGACGACGATCTATCGGAACTGCCTCATGAACCAGAACCACCTGAAGAGCCAGATGCATCGCTCCAACCTGACCAAGTGGATGCCTCTTTGGATTCGATGCATTTTTACCTTTCACACGCAGCGTTGGGTAACTCTCTATCTCTTCGTACTCTCCGTATCCATGGTTTTATTCAAGGGTTACAAGTTACCATCTTAATAGATTCAGGAAGTTCACACAACATTGTACAACCTCGTGTTGCTGAATTCCTCAAGTTACCCATTGAAGTTTACCCTTCATTTTTCAGTCTTAGTAGGAAATGGTGAGTCTATACAATGTAAGGGGTTTTGTTTTGTTGTACCTGTTACCCTTGCTGATGAATTGTTTTCCATTCCTATGTTTGTGCTTCCTATACATGGTGCTGATATTGTTTTAGGAGTACAGTGGCTGCAAACACTTAAACGATTCATATCTGGTTACACAGTTCCCTTAATTGAATTCACACACAATGCCAAAACCATTACACTCACATGGATTCTAACTACAAAACCCACCCAAGCCTCTTTTGCGCAGTTTTGTCGTTTCCTATTTGCTGATTCCATACATTCAGCTCACACTATTACCCTGCACCACCTTGAGCAATCACCAACACCTACAAACTCCCCATGTAGCCCATTACCATAGGATTCTACTCACATGCCAAAAACCATAGTCAGTGATAGGGACCGAGTCTTTATCAGTAAGTTTTGGAAAGAAATATTTCATCTATGTGGAACAACGCTTGCTTTTAGTAGTGCTTATCATCCTGAATCTGACGGAAAAACAGAGGTTGTGAATCGGATTCTGCAAACATACTTGAGGTGTTTTGCTTGTGATGACCCAAAACGATGGGTGAATTATCTTCACCTTGCTGAGTTTTGGTACAATTCTTCATATCAATCTGCTATTCGTATGACTCCGTTTGAAGCATTATATGGTAGATCCCCTCCATCCATTGCCACATATATCAGCGGATCATCCCAAATTGCTGCGGTGGATGACTCCCTAACCAAAAGAACACAAATGCTAAAAGTAATACGAACAAATTTGGCTAAGGCTCAACAAAGGATGAAATCTCTTTCAAATGCTCATCGTCAAGATCACCAATTTCAAGAAGGAGACTGGGTTTTATTGAAGATTCAGCCCTACAGTCAGACTAATGTAGGAGTTCACACTCCCAAAAAACTTAGTCGTCATTTTGTAGGACCATTTTGTATCCTCCGACGCATAGGGGCAGTAGCTTATGAGTTGAAGCTTCCACCTGAAGCACGAATTCATCCCGTCTTTCACATATCAAAGCTGCGTCGTTTCCATGGCAGACCACGAGAAGGTCTGATTCCCCTACATGCTTCTCTTACTAGCACGGCTGTGCCCCTTGAACCACATGAAATTTTGGGCAATCGCACTCTTCTAACTTCAAAGGGAGCGATTCAACAGTTGTTGGTAAGGTGGAAAGGGTTGTCAGAAGATGAAGCAAGTTGGGAAGACTTAGAGGGTTTCGAACGCACGTGGCCAGACTGGACACTTGAGGACAAGGTCACTTTCAAAGGGGGAAGTGATGTTACAAGTCTGAGAAAACTAAAGTCACATGAGGAGGTCTTGGGCCGGAAGGATACTGATTAGGAAAGAGGATTTGTGGACCGGGTCAAAAGAAAGACCCAAAAGCCCAAATGGCTCGACAGCTTTGTGACAACATGAGGAAAATTCTAGAAAGCGATGAGTCATTCAGTCATGGGATGTTTACAGCTATTTCATTTTTTGTTTGTTTTCCTCTAAGGACACCTGTCCAATTTTTATTTGCTGAGCAGTAAAATTATCCTTTATAAAAGGAGACTTTTGGAATGTAATGATTATGAAATGATTCGAATCTGAAAATTTCTTTTCTCCCTCTGTACTTCTGGAGTCCTCTCAGAACTCAAATTTGAGATAAATTTCACTCTTTACCTTTGTACTTGCATCAGTTGTGCGTTGTTTGAGATAATACACGTATCTTTTAAGAAAATTGTTAGTTATACTCATTTTCAAAGAAAAATGGTCTATGTTGATTAAAATACCCTGTATCATAACAGGAGTGAGGTGGAAAAACTGATATTATTAGTATAGCATAGTCGAGCAATCCCTCGATAGGTTTATTGTTAGGAAAAGATTAGAGAAATTATTGTCATTATAGCTCAGTTGGTAGAGACAAATGCATAATATATGCAAGACCCGATGTTTTTTTTTTTGAAACAACAAGGTCGAAGTTCAAACCCTGGCTATTGCTATTTTCTTGCCATTTTCTTTTTAAGATAATAGCTATTGCTATTATAAAATGACAAAGACAAACCAATTAGTATTTCAAACTGCACTTTTTTAATTACAGATGTTAGTAGTTTATTGTTGGATTATATACTTAATGATTTTCTATGTTCAAACCTTGAGTCTTCAACTCCTTTACCTTTTGGTTCAAATCAGATGAGTTAATCATCAAAGATACACTTAATCAATATCCACTAAGATTCATCCATTAATCATCAAAATAAATTAGCTAGTAATAAATTATAAATTCAACAAACATATTATGAATTTCTGTCAA
>Ga0228710_1002386_pt1 | contig 29557 bp, 12 predicted proteins | sample MedpolnodulmetaG_FD_177995 | JGI IMG/M metagenome (GOLD analysis project Ga0228710, IMG submission 177995) | Root nodule microbial communities from Medicago polymorpha collected in Santa Monica, California, United States - pink nodules | ecosystem: Host-associated > Plants > Roots > Nodule...
TCATTAAATTTAGCCCATCATAGGTTTTTTTTTTTAAGTTTAAAATATAATACATTTTTTAAATGGAAATTGACAAATAAAATTTTAATAACTTTTTAAATAACTATTTTTTTTATATTTTTTCTTGTCTCCTCTTCTCGTCATATGGTTTTTGGTATTTAGAACCCCTAATTTTTTTATATATATTGCGCTTCAAGTGACCTTAACTTCACATAAAAATAGTCATGGATTAGGTTTTATAATATAAAATAAATTATGACATTGTCAAAAAGAGTCATTAGTGTGCTCCTTAGCCTTGATATTGTTAATTTTTACTCAAGATGTTGAGGCCAAAGTTATCAGCTATCCATCATTGAGACTAGATCTTCAGGTTCCATGTAGCCCACAATTTCCCAATGTTTTCATAAAGCCTCTTTCTCCTCCATATTCAAGCTGTTGGAATTCAATAACGCATTGTTGTGGCGAAGGACCACCAAAAACAACGAAAAAATATAAACCACAATGAAAATATTATTTGCATGTCTGCTAGTTACATGAATGTTATATACATTTTGTATCACTTCAAATATAAATAATATAAAATGAATATTATTATTTTACAACATCGTGACCATTGAATGCATTTGGTTTATTTTCATACGTAAACAATTTCTAATTTATAACAATTCATGTTTTTTTTTTAATAATATGTCAATGAATATATCTAATTCCTAAAGATTCAACTCATATTTTACAACAACATAAGATCAAATACTTCTTAATGGGTGAGTATTGCAAACTCCATCCCTTTCATGTGGCCTTTCACGCGAAAAGATTCAACTCATATTTTAAAACTGGAGTAGTACCCTAAAATTAGATGGTTCTTGGGATATATATAATTGAAAAATCAAAATTGAATAATATTTATCAAATTATCCCTTATTTTGAATTGATTCACCCAAGTGGATATTGATTTTCAATCAAAAATAAGTGAGAGTAGATTTATCAATTTACTCTTTAATGTTTGAGATGAGAGTAAGTTAGTAGTACTATATATACATGAGCCTATAACATAACATTTGTATTCTTTAAAAAAAAACATAATATTTGTATTTCAAGGACTAATGAGGATTGCTTAAAAAAAGGGAAATGTTAACTCGTGTCTTTGAACACTAGTTAAGGACCTTAAATGATAATTTTTTTATAAAAGTTTGTGTAATCAATTAATGCATTGAAAATTGAAAATATTGACGTTTTTAAAGAATAATTACTTAATTTATAATGCTTAAATAGTATCTCGGAGCACTCGTTAACAAGACCCAATAATAATAATAATAATAATAATAATAATAGTAAGTACTTATTTTCTTTCATTTGGTCCCTAGTTATCATGACATTTGGTATCGCATTAGTCACATCAGTGTTTTTTACTGACTTAAAGTATGGTTAACGTCAGAGATGAAAGTGGTGAAGAGTGGCGAATTTAATTGAGTTTTCGTCTAAGTTGGGGACCAATACAACAACATGTTACACTTCTAGATACTAAAATTGTGGTTTGTCTGAGAGTGATTGCTCTTAACTCAAGTATGATCCAACAATATTTGTTGCGACTATTGAGTGAGAAACTAAACAGTGAAGAGTGATGCCCGAAAAGAAAAAGACGATAATACATATTTATTTATTTCTTAATTTAAAAGAAAAATTGATACTTTGGTGTTCATAATGTGATATTTATAGTTGTATTATTTTGATAAATAATTTATAGTAAAAAACCGACATCAAATTAAATGATTAACACAATTTAAATAGACAGTTAAAACTTGTCAAAAAAAATAGATAGTTATTATATCATTTTTTGTGGTGGTCAAGGTTGCATATATTATGCATTTGTCCCTACCAACTGAACTAAGTTCACGAGGGCAGTTAATTATATCGTTTAGTAGATGTTTACCGAATATAAATAAATATTACAACTCAATAACAATATATCAAACACATTTAACTACAATTTTAACGTCCTTAACCACAATTTTAAAGTGTGTATTTGAATTAAAAAATCTATGGATAATTCCCTCTATTTTTTTTATTCATAATGAATGTCATGTACATTTGAACACGTGAAATTATATATATTTGAACACAGTTTAAATTATTAATGGATATATGATGTAAACAAGCTGACGTACGAAGTGGCGCGTAACAAAGGTTCAGGTGGAATGGTGTAGACAGTGGCAGAGCCAGACAAAAAAGTTTGGGGTGGCCATCATCAAATTAATAAACGAAAATATATAAATCATATTGCATACAACACATTTAAGTTAAAATAAACCAAAAATCGATCATTCAAAATTTAAACTACATAATATATAAAGTCGATCATTAAATACTTAAAGTGACACTACAAATGACTTGAAATCATCAATAATTGACTCGAAACTAATACATGCATTAATTTCCCTTTAATATAAACTGACATGCTATCTCCTAGAAACTCAAATCCCATTTTATTTCTCAATTTAGACTTGAAAATTCTATTATTGTATTATTGTGTTTCTCAACTTGGACTTGGACTTGAAAAACAATTAACATTACTTAATACTCATCACACAAACACTAAGCTTCTGCTTTATCATGATCCCACTTATGTTAACTATGACATTGTACTACTATAATTCATGACTTGACAAAATACTTCCTCATAAGTCATAGCAACTAAATAAATTTTCTGGGTATAAAATTAATATTTTTTTTTTAAGATGGGGTGGCCAAGGCTTCCCCCCGCCACCCGTGGTTCCGCCAGTGGGTGCAGATTTTGCATCCGGTGTCGTATTGATCTGAATTATACCTTTTCGAAAAGCTTCGGACCTCACGAGTAAAACACATGACTTTGTCATGATGTAGGAGTTATTTTAGTCATTGAGGTCGTCTGAACGCCCGAAACCGCCTTTTAATATTTCAGCATTTTCTAGAACTTTCTATTTTATTTCATTTTGTTATTTTTCGGCACATACGAGTTTGTTATTTCTTTTAGTATTTAAACAAAACTTATGCAGCCTAAGAGACACTTTTTCATTCAATAAAAATATTCGAGATTTTTCTCTCAATTTTGGTGGATTCCAGAAACCCTTATTCGATAGGTTTGTCGCTTGCAACATATCTATTTATCTTTTAGGTTTACCGTTTGCTAACCCTTGATTCCGTACTGCGTCAATATATGACATAGCAATTGTGGAATTCCTCCATTAAATCCAAAGCAAGTGGAAAATCTATTCATTTCATATATGCCAACTGAAATTGGTCTGAACCAAAACTGTGGTATTGAACTCATACATTTTAAGTATGTAAAATAAGAATTTGGAGTTCAAACCTCAATATCTATATATTATTGTCCTTAAAAATATTAATTGAGTTTTACTTAGAGGACCGAACACCATAGAAATTTAGAAACTACAGGGTGAGGCTCGTTTTCCACTTAATATCTGTATCATAGGTTTCTAGCAACAGCTGGAGTATTCTTAATTCTTATATTTGTCACCCACTGTGATCGATCTTGAAAATGTATTCATATTCATACACTGAAGAATAAATAATGTGGTCAATGCTAGTAAGGTCCAAAACTCCTTGTATACAATTAATTAACAACACTTAATTGTTAGCTAGCATCTGTTTTTAGTGAGGTTGTTGATGATTCTACCTTGATCCTTGACAAATAAAATATCATGTATTGCATGTAATCAATCAAGGGGGTTTTTGTTTTGTTTCAATGAACGAAATCTTAGTAGCAAATCTGTGGTCCTGTCTTTCTTAATTCTAGGAGAATGGTTTTTAATTAAATGAAGAGAGCAATGTCTAGAAAGTTCTCAAATTTGGCATCTTACATGGAAGAAGGGAACGAACAATAAAGTATGTGTGATTTTGGCAGCACATGTCAAGTGAATAAAGACACCCGTGACTCGTGACACGAGGCCAAACCAAACCAAACCTTAAAACAATGTGTTGATGTAAGTGTGGTTTATTGATAATGATGATAATAATTTTGTAAACATAATTTAGTTAATTACGTTTGGTTTGAAGTGATTCATTTATATTTGAATGCTAATAATGTACTATGCTAAAATCAAATTTAATATAAATTCTCAACCTAACGGAAAAGCTACCTTTTGATACATATAAAAATAGATTAAGAAAAATATACCCACTTCAAGGTTTGTATGAAAAAATTAATTTTATTTGACAATAGGTAAAATAATTTTTTTTTCACTAAACTATGGTTAATAAGAGAAACAATCAAACTCTAATACAATCGGAGTGAAATCAAACCTATTAAAATTAATAGCCCATGGTTAAGTTAAAAAACAAACAAGAAACCTATGTAATTACTTTTTTTTTATTCGCAATGTAAATTTTTTAACTTCAGAAGACCACAGAATGGACACACATAGAATTTCAAGAAAAAAACACCGACGATGATGTTTAGAGATCCAACTATTTCCCTTTTTTAAAAATAGACAACAAACATATTTATATTTTTTTTTTGTGTACGTTGGATATTTCCCTTACACAAATTTTAAAGATTAATCTCGCAAGTCGAATAGTATCATGTATAAAATAAAGAATGTTTTCCCAACTTTTAACACCCCTATATACTGACAGTTGGACTCGAACGGAAAATTCAACTTTTATAAATTGTAGAGCCTAATATATTTTAAATCCTATTATATTAAAATGATAAAAAAAAAAAACCAAACTATGTCCAACAATTTGTTAACTCACTCAACCACTAAAACTAACCTTAAATAGAAGCCAAAGAAATCATCTTCTCATTTCTCAAATTCCACTCCACACCCTTCACTTCTACTCCCAAAAAATGAGAAAAACCATAACCATTGTTTCATCATTTGCAATTCACATTATTCTCCTTGCTTCCATACCTTTCACATCATCCCAATCCAACGATTTAATAGATCAAATATGCAAAAAAACACCCTTCTACGACCTATGTAGCTCAATCCTAAACTCAAACCCACTTGCTCCCAAAACTGATCTCAAAGGTGTAGCCCTAGTGATGGTAAACAACATTCTCTCAAATGCAAGTGACACATTGAACTACATTGAAAGCTTGATCAAGAAAACTACAGATCGTGAAATGGAAAAAGCATTGGCATTTTGTGCTGAATCATATATACCTGTTGTGAAGTACACTCTTCCACAAGCTGCTGATGCTATAAATCAAAACCGGTTTGGGTTTGCTAGTTATTGTATTTCTGATGCTGTTAAAGAAGTTAATTCTTGTAATAAGAAATTTTCTGGGGTTGTTATGTCACCTTTAGGGGATAGAAATGGTTTTGTTCAGAAGCTTGTTGATGTTGCTTCTGCTATTATTAAACAACTATTGAAGGGTTGATTTGTTATTTATTATTAACCTTTACTCCTTTTTCTGTAGTGTAGTAGTGGATGGATGTAATAATAGTTAAATAGGATACTTGTACTCTCTTTATTTAATAATTTTTGAGGCTAATGTACTCTTATTATTACTGGATAATAATAATAATTACTTTTCTTCTTTATTTGTTTATTCATATATTTATTAAACTCAAACAAACAAAAAAAAAAGTGTGCTTAATTAAATGATAGGAATTGAGTCATTATTTAAATCGTAAAAATAAAAAGAATCATTAAAAAAAATTAAATACTAATTCATGGTGGACCACTTATGAATTTGACTATTACTTTTTTCATACTATATGTTTGTCACGCGCCCTATTTTTTTTCTTTCAAAAATACTTCTTATTCGGATTATATAATTCGAAATTTGCTTTGCCCAGAATTTTAAATAGACTTTAGTTTATTTATATTATTTTGATGCATAAAATAAATGCAAATATAGTCAAAGTTAAAAGGACAAGATGGTACAAACATTCTCATTTTATTATATTATTATATCAACACATTACATTTACAATAAAATAAAGCTTAAGCTTGAATCTTATTACAAAAAATATTCAAACCTAATGCTAGTCTATTAAAAACCCTAAGCTAAAACAGTAGTGCAAGCTGATGGAGAGGAAAGCAGGAGGGGAGGGGGGAAGGAGAAAAGGATGGTGGGGGATAGGAGGTTGGGGTAATGTTAGTTTCCTTTCCAGGGCGAAAGAAACCTTGATCGTCAATCTTGCATCCAAACAGATTAACTTGACATCCAAACAAATCGTGCTTCTTTGCAGCACGCCACCATTCCCATTGACCGTTCATACAATCCCTGAATTTCCAAAGTTGCCTCTTTTTATGAAAGGTCAACGATGGAAACACGTTGTTGTAGAAGGAAGGAGGAGGAGATAGTCTGAGATGATGGTATGCAAATGGTGAAGATTTGAAAGGTATTTATAGGGGAAATTGGTGAAAATTGTGTTGCATAGGGTGTAACTACTCATATTGGTGAGTCAAAACACGTACTCAAAGGGTTTTACCAGCCATTAAAGCTGGTAAAAACCTTTGAAAAACGTATTTAATGAGTTATTGAATACTGTCCAAAACTCTGACTTGTTTCAAATTATATAATCCGAAAATTATCAAAGCTTTTTAGATTATATAATCTCAAATGCTTCAATACTGGGTGAAAAATGAGATAAACTTTATACTTTGTAGGGTGAGAGATGTTTCAGATTATATAACCCGAAAATTTTATTTACAGGATTTTTTTTTTGTGGTCTGCATTGCACCAATAGTTTTTGTGGTCCACAACGTCCAGAAAATTATATAAACAGGTGTCAGGTCAGTTCAAACTATATAATCCGAGCAAGTTCAACACCGGTTATTGTGTGGTCCATATTGCACTGGAAGTTTTCTTTGCTCCACAACGCACATAAACTTCTATAAATAAGTGTGGTTGGTTCATTTGTTGTAAAACACAACAAAAACTCTGAAAAATCTGAAGTAAAATAATGTCACAAGAAAGGAGGGTTTGAATTGTGATCTAATAAAAATTACTAATAAAAATTCTCAAATGTGAACTTGGATTAGATTAGTGAGTTAGTTAATAAAACAATAACAAATGTGAAGTGTGGGATATTGTTTAAAATAAAAAGAGATAGGGAGAGAAAAATCACACCCAAAAAGTTATCATGGTTCCCCAAATGTGGGTTAGTCTAGTCCCCACAATACTGTGAGATTTTCCAATATGTAGTTGAGTATTAACTATATCTCAACTATGCCTTTTTCTTAGATCACTTTCTTGATCTATACAATTTCTTTCTTTTCACCTCTTTGGACTTGACACTAGTTTCACTCACTAGCTTTTACAAACAACAATCACTAAACACTCTTAGCGATTCTTTTCAATATCTTTTGCCTTTGTAAAGAACTCAAGTAAAAAGAGTTGTTGCTGGATTTTTAGTGTTGCACGTGATGAAAGAGCCTTTTAAGTGTTCTTGATGTTTTGAAAAATCAAGTAAGATGATATATGTGTAATGACTCAACGTTTTTCCTCTTTGCAAGCCCTTGTATTTATAAATGGAAGGAGTCTCTTGATGTTGTAATAAACACACGCTCCTAAGTGTAAAATAGGGAGAGGAAAGTTTGCCAACTCATCAAAGTGGAAGACTCTTGTGTAGAAATGCTTGGCATAATGTTCTCGAAATTCTGAGAACGTTCTCAAAATTCTGTTTGGACAGTTTGCAATAGAGTGTGACATCATAAATAGCACCATGCAAATTTCTTGTTTGCTAGTTGGCAACCAAGATTGTTTTTGTTGGGCTGTCATACTCTCACGCCTTGGAGAGAAAGAAAACAAGTACAAGGATTTGATTTTATCCATTCCTTTTAACTTGATGTGTTGTCCAAACCTCATAGGTTCAATTCTTTCTTTCTTGTTGTGTTGTCTAATGCTTATAGGTTCTTCTTTTGTTTCTTCATAGAATATTTGTATATTTATTTCCCTTCGTTCCTTGAGAGTGTATCATAATAAATATGTTCCTTTTATAGCATAGAACTCTTGATCCTTTTGTACCATATTTCCACAATGATCCTTGTCAAAATAAATTCTTCCTTAAAGACCAAGATCTTCTTATTTGTTTTGCTTGGGCTGACTTTGGTGTGGCATACATAGTGAGCGGAGATGAGCTTTGTTATGAGAATGTTCTTGAAACAATTTTCTTGCTTTGTAACCTATCTTTAACATTCACTCAAGAACACATGTTAAATAAAAAATAATCTCATAATTCATTTAAATATAATTTAAATGTTTTGTTATCATTAAAACAATTAAATGGATTTTTTTAGATCTCAACAAAATCATCCTTCCGAAAGATATGAACATCAAGAGGTTGCTATAAGCTAGATCTTTCTGCCCTGGCGATATAAATATCTCAGTTGGCAAGGTAACAATATCTAACTCAAAACAATCCTCTTGAAACACCTTGCCTTTCATCATTATGTTCCAGATCTAATTCCGAAGAGGTTCTTATGAATTTGATCCAGTTGACCTGCCGATCGGAATATGTCAGTTGGCAGGCCATCTGGATCAAGTTCAAAAGCACCTCTTCAAACACTTTCCCAGAAGATTCATCACTTATGTTATTGTGTTGCTTTAAGCTGTTTAATTATTTTGTACCTTTTTTAAATTTTTTGTTATGTCATTCGCCATAAAAACCTACCAAAAATGAAACTTAAACACAGTCTGGTGCTATTCGAATTATACAATCCAAAAATATTTAGATAGGTTCAGATTGTATAATTTGAAACCTCTCAGACTAGTTGGACGGTGGCGTTTCACTAAAAGTTTGGACGGTTTGTGGTGTGTTTAATGCATTTTTGGTCGGTTGGACCATGTAAAACGTATCATTTGACTATAGTTATGGTTTAAGGCTAGTTTAAGGCTATAAATAGGATTGCATCTTCAACAAATTCATTCATTCTTCACTTCCCATCTTTTCTTACTTTTTCTTAAACATTTTTTAAGTTTTTTAGGAGTATTTATGGTGTCATGGTCATTGCTGATCGTTCATAGAATCTCTGCAATTGTTTTGCAGTTTTTGCGTGGATTCTACGACGGTCAGCAGAGACATTTGACATAAAAACAATACTAAAAAAATGAAGTTTGTAATATTTCGTATTATATAATCCGAAAAGTGATAACAATCTAGTTCAGATTGTATAATCTGAACCAAATGTATTTTTGGAAATTTTATAGGGCGTGCGAGAATGTAGTAGGGTAAGAAAAGTAATAGTCTTAAAATTTCTCATATCTTACCTCAATAATTGGTTTGTTTTTTGGGATAGTCCACTAAAAAGAAGAAATGATCCGGATCCGGATCCTCTCCATCTTACATCTCTACAACAGCCTCTCAATCTAATAAACCAGCCATTAGATACATCCAATGGATGATAGGGAAAGTCAATAACATGGTGAATTACACAGAACAAAATTTTGGAGATAATTATGAAACATACAACTAAGTGGCTTGTGAAAAGTATCCCGACTACCTCCCTATTTCTCTTTCTCTCACGTTTAGCTCTAGTAGATGAAAATAACCAAAGAAACAAGGATGATAGGTTTATTTTCCTGTTTTTTTTTTTCTTTTATGAATAACCAAAGAAACAAGGATGATAGGTTTATTACTTCAAAAAAAAAAGTATGATAGGTTTATTCATCCATTGGATGTATTTAATGGTCAATTCATTAGATTGAGAGTGGTTGCTGCAGATATGTCAGAGGGAGAGGATCCGCTCGCAGATGATCAACCTTAGATTGGAAGTTGTAGAAGACACCTATTGAATGATAATTCACTCTAAAACAATAATTAATTGTCTTTCGACACTTTTTAAATCAGTTTAATTACTTTTTTAATTAGTTTAACCCATTTAAAAAGTTTATTGAATGATAGTTTATTGTCATTTGAGGTATTTTGAATGATTTAAGATCAAATGCAAGATCCTTAAAGAGCATCCTTCCTTAAAAAAAAAACTTGGGCCAAGGATAAAATAAAGGCCAAATGCATCTTAGGTTATGTTTAACGATTGTACTAAATTAGTCTTTAAGTTTATTTAATTTTAAATTGGTCTTTTAGGTTAGCAAAAGTGTGCACCTAAATATATGTATCATTATCCTATTTCAATCAAACTCAGTTAAAAAATGTATATGAGTGTTTATTGTTAAGTTGGCAAAAATCTAGATTCATTATCCTAAAAATTAAAGTTCACAAGTGTATTAGTTGTTCTTAATTTAAATAAAAAATCATTCGGTTTCTTAATTTATAATGTTGTCGATCAATTATTTATCTCCAAATTTTGAATTGAATTTGTAAACAAGAAAAATAAAATAAAATGTATATAAGTAATTTATATTTGGTGTCATAATCAATTTTTGAACTTTCTACCTCAAATTGTCATGGAAACATTTTTTAACAAAGTTGTATAAAAGAAACGTTTAATTTTTTTTTGTTGTCAAGTAGTCTAATGGCTGTAATTCACCCTTTTCAAGGTGAATAAGTGATGTGTTTGGGGATGAGGTTCAAACCCTTGCATATAACTATGCATGTCCGTGCCAACTTAGCTATGCTCACGGGACAAAAGAAGCCTTCAATTTATTAAGGAAAAAAGTAATTAAAGGACCGATTTGATTATTTTTACGACCAATTTAAAACAAAAAGAATTAGTCCGATACAGAGGTCAAACTTAAAGTCAAACGTTAATCCGGTACAACCATGTTAGTCTTACAACTTATTGAAGAAACATTCACTTTACTTATTAATCCACCACCACATTATTGTCGTGTCTTCTACTCATAGTTGGAGTGAGTTTTGTTAAAAAGAAGATTTTTTTATTTATTTTTTAAATAGGATGGTTGGATATGATTGAATTCTTTCTGTAAATAATGCATGAATGATTAAGGGGTTTTAAGTGGTAAAGCTTTTTTGTTTGGTTTAGACATTTTGGTTTGTTTCTCTTATTATTATTGTGTAATATCTAAAATCTCTCTATAGATGTTGATGAAATTTTACTTAAAGCTCTCCAATATAGCCTATAAAAACAGTTTATAGCATATACAAAAACAATCAAACTTTACTTAATCCTTTTCTATCAAAATAGCTCATGTAAGCTTATGCAAAAGTGCTTATCTTGATAAGCACTTGTGCTATAAACTGCAAATGAGCTGTTTATCCAAACAGGCTCTTAATATGTAACATGTTGGCTTTCGTGATACACTATGGCTTCCAATATTTAGCGTTCTATATCAATGTGAAAAACATGTTCAGTTGGGGATTCAAAACTTGACCTCACTGCTGAAGTCATGGGACTTTGTGGTATTGCTATTGCTGCAAAATCACCATATCATATATTGTGTACGGGGGTCGATTGTGTTTGATAATTTATTTCCATGGTAGTATTTTGAAAGTTATGATGTTTTTTGCCTTTGGTCTGTTGAGTCAATTAGGGTGAAACATGTTGAAATTGTAGCTCAAAGCTAGATTCTTCTACATGGATTGTTGTCTTTATAGGAGAATCCACACGCTTTGATGGTGGCGTTAATTCATGTATTTGGATTATAGATTTTATGAACTTGACAAAGCATTGACCTCGAGTTTTGATGATTTCATCTTCATGTAGTTGCCTCATGTGGATCCTCCAATTTCAAACTTAAAACAACGTTCCTTTGCATCTGTGTTATCCTTTAGTTTCCTTTTAGACCTTTCAGCTGGAACTTTCATGTTCTTCAAACTAGGAGCTTCATAACTCACATTTTCTACCTTGAAACCACGATCCTTTGCACTAGTGTTATCCTCATCCCCAAGTTTCCTTTTGGACTCTTCAACTTGAACTTCCTTGCACCTAAAACTAGGTGCTGCATAACTCACATTTTCTACAGGGCACCCATTTTTCTTAGATTTTGGAACTTTCTTAAGTTGAACCATTGGACATTAGGGAATTTTTTTTATGTCTACTCTCTTATCCATTTGAATTTCTACATTTCATTAATTGCTCATGGAGTTGAGGAGTTCTATCAATGTTCGATGTCTCTTTTCATTATTATGTTCTTAAAAATTCCTGCGAGAAAACTTAACATCACAAATTTCACTGGTACAGTATCTGGTTGTGAACATTGAGCTTGGGCTACAGAAGGAATCGTTGGTTCCGACGTTTGATGTGGTAAGCACTTGTTATCAACATAGTCTCTCGACGTTTGATTTGGTAATTATCTGTCATCAGTAGTTCAATACAGTGTTTCAGTCACTTTCAGCATTTGATGTAGTAAACACTTCTCATCAACACAGTCTTTCGACTTTGGATGTGGTAACTACCGGTTATAAGCATAGTGTTAGAGTGTTTGATATAGTAAGTGCCTGTTATCAACACATTCTTTCGGAATTTGATGTCGTAATTACATGTTATCAGCACAGTGGTAGTTAAACTGGCCAGCACTGTTGGAGTGACTTGGCTTGGCTTGGCTTCAATTTTATAATGCCACCGAGTTTGAGGATTCATTGGGAGTGTTGGAGTGGGGAGGCAAGAAATAAGAAGATCTGGAAAGGTTTTTGGCTAATTTGGCATGCAATGATTTGGTTAATTTGGAAAGCTAGGAAGCTTGAATTCTTATAAAAGGGGTGGAGGACATAGTGGATGATATTAAAGTCTTGTCATGGCGATGAAGCTTGAATTGTTTGAATATACCTGCAGTATTATGAGTGGTGTTGGAATCCAAATGAGTGTCTTATGAGATAAGGTTCAGATGGGTGATTTTGTTTCGGAGCTGTTGTGTTATTCAGGAGGCTGGATTCTGCGGTGTTGTTTTTCATTTTATCCTCGGTCCTGTTTTGGCTACAGGCTTGGTGTTTTTCCTCCCTGTGCGTGTTTAGGTGCCATAGATAGACTTTATATGGTGTGAAGAGTTACACATATATGCGGACTCTTTGTATGCATTGTTTTTCTGTTGCTGCGAGTTTTTCCATATGGGCTCCACACTAATAATATTTGCTGATTAGAAAGAAAAGAGAAAAATTCAAACATGAAGCAATGTGTTAGATATGAAACCATTCATGTCTTTCTCATAATTATAACAAATTAAGTAGAAAATAATATCTATTTTCGTAATCTCTTTCTATCAGACCCCTGTTTTGGAGAAGTATTTTTCTGTCCAAAATGTCAAAAAATGAGAAAAAAGTGGAAACTGAACCTGACGTGAATCGAACACGCAACCTTCTGATCTGGAGTCAGACGCGCTACCATTGCGCCACAGATCCACTGATGATATTTGTTGCTTTGTTACATTATATATACACATATATATCATGGCTATTCGTGATGGTTTCAATTCATTCTGTTAATCATATAAGGATGTGTTTCATATGCCTCAAGCATAGTATGTTGTGTAAAATTTAATTTTTGTTAAAGTAAATTTTATGATCTAACCATATTTTATCATTACAGACCGAAGGTTGAGCCGTCCGAAGTCCCAACCTTGAAATTAAACATGGTTTTCACATTTCAATATTGCAAAACACAAATTCATTGATGGTTTTACTAATTGGACGCCAAGTACTTCTTACTTTGTCTTCACTATGTTTGCATGTCCACATTTATCCATAACCAATCATCAACCACTTGTTATTACCGGATACAATTGTGTCGATCATTATCTATTGAGTTATTGGGTGTTGATAACACTTCTCTCAACGAATTAAGCAAACGAAGTCACTTCTACGTTTCAAATTCAAGCTTATATCACCCGTCGACTTACTGCTAAATTATTTGTCTAACTTTTGATGTCAAATTTTTTTACGGGAAATTGTACACGAGGCCAACTGGCCAAGAGGATGAACAACTCCATCTTCCCAACCTTCTGTTGTCTACAACTGATGAACCCATTACCCACATATATAGAATTGAATGAAAATATAAACTCTCTTAACTTTATTGTAAAGCCTGGTAAAACATGAAGGTGTAACCACCTACTTAATTGTTAGTTCAAGCACAAGAATCCTATGAAAAACTGCATTGATTCTTGGGTTTAGTATAAACAAAAGAACTTGAACTGCACTTTTGATCCTAACATCTAAGCTCAAATGATTAATAAACTTAATGTAAGCTCAAATAGTATATACAATTCTGTCACAGCACACATCACAAATAGTATATATAATTCTGTCACAACTTTAATATTTCTAGATTTTAATTATACACACAAACTCTAAAAAATAAAACAAACTATATAGACAAATTAAATATCATGAAATATATTTAAAATCAGAGAGTACAACCACAACAGAGTAAATAATAACAAATTATAGATAACAAAGCCAAAGACTCGATACACCTGACGAGTTCCCATAACACGTCATCAATCAACCAAAAGTTCCACCGTAACAGAGTCTCTTGAAAGCTCCGGCCACCGCTCCAATACGACAGGTTCAACGCCGGCCACCTGAATACTGACCACGGAAACGAAAGATCTAACTCCGGCCACCGTAACCATCTAGTGCCCATGCTGTGCTGTCAGCTGTGCCGTTCTTTCTTCAAACTCTTCAAACTTTGAATTTTCGAATGGAATGGAATTCCCTTTTCAATTATTGAAGTGGGTAATAGTAATACTAGCTAATATTCCTCTCCTATCCTATTTATATTATTTTTTTTTTCTTGTTTGGCACATCAAAAGTATTCTTTTTTAGATATATACTATTTTTGTGTTTTGTTAAGAGTAATTTTTTTTATAAATAATAAAAAATAAAGAGCAGTATTAAATTGAAACAAAGTTCTCCCAAAATAAATTGATAAATGAGACAAGTGGATGGGATGATGAAGTGGGGTATATCAAAATAAATTGAAACACATGTTCTCCCAAAAATGAACTCACCTGTTATATCAAAATAGATGAACTTAATATTTGAAAATAACATGCATTGATTATATAATACTAGCGAAAAGACGGGTACTCACGTGCCCGTCTTTCCGCTCTTTTTATTGCGCTAACGTTTGAAAATTATGAATCGTTTTTTTTCTATGAAATTTTGATTTTGATTAAAACTGAAAATATAAATGTTTGTTTATTGTTTTCAAGTTATAACAAATCAAACTAACTATGATTATCTATTTATATGATACTAACAATATAACAAAAAAAAATCTAATTTTTTCTTTAATGACACCAACAAAAATATAATCTAGATTCTAGTTTTTTTTAATGACACCAACAACAATCTTTATTGTTTAAAAAAACAACAATCTTTATTATAGGAAAAAAAATTTAAGGGTATAATTGGGATAATGAAAAAGTAAGTATAAATATAGTCGTATAGTTTATTACATTTTCTAAATGATAAAGGAAAAAAAATCAAACATATATATTTATATCATGTTTGTTACATTTTTTTAATATTTAAATTTATTCTTATCTATTTGTTACATGTGTTATTTGTATTGTTAATTGAGGACATTTTTGAAAAGAAAAAGTTAGTCCAAAAGTGCTGAAAGAGATTGTTTCTTGTATAGATAAAGAGATAATATACTTAGTTTTGATATAGTAGCGTTTATTCCAATTATACATTCATTTAAATTATTGTATTTACAATTTTATCTTTTTAAATTTTTTATTTGTCTTTAGTTAAAAAAAATAGTTAAAACTCATTACAATATAAAATAATATCACTGCAATAGCAACATTATAAATGAAGCTTATTTTGACAGAATTTGTCAAAATTACCTGATTGTGGTAAGGACCAAAAAATAATTATAAACAAATTCAGGAAGTATGCATTTTTTATTTGTTTTTGTTTTAAGGGAAGGAAGTATGCATTGTTGTAATCTGTCTAATATTACTTGATCACCAGAAAAATTTGCCTGCTATTATTTAGTATCTATATGGGCAAGAACTTAAATTTAACATTAGTGCATATATGGAGAGCTCTAATGGAATTTGTGTACCTACACACAAGTGTTTGAAATGCCTAATATTTTCGTTTTAATTGCCTGTGCTAACTACTTCGTGCATATTTTGGCTATACCAAATGGCTTTAGGGCTCTCACCCAAGGCTTCCCTCAACTTGTAAGTAACAATCTCAAACAAGATAACAATGTCGTTTAAGCAATGTATTGTGAACATTCATCCATCTAAATAAAACATGAATATCACAACCGGGGCAGGTATAGGTGAGGGAGGAAAATATAAAGATCATAGGGGATTCTTAATTAAAGATGCACCTAAATCATCTTGTCTAGATTAATTAAGGTCTACAAGTATTTAAATAGCAAAACCCACTTGGGTTGACCTAGTGGTATTGGCTTGGGAACTAGGAGTGTGCTCCTCATCGAGGTCTCAGGTTTGATCCTCTCCGGTGTCAATTTAGGTGAGCTAATTTAGCTTCTTCAAAAAAAAAAAAGTATTTAAATAGCAACACTTCCAAACTATTAATGCCATCTTTCCCTTCTTGCACAACGCAGGAGAGGGCCATAAGATTTATAATATAGCAAACAAGTTCAATTTATTTCAAGCTTAAACATGACAACGTCAACCAAAACTCTTATCCTATAACTAGAAAGATGGTTAGTCCTTGATATTGCTTCATACAAAAGTAAAGCTAATCAGGATAATGAAATAAACTTAGCCAAATTGCATTCTATATCACAAAGTAAACTTCAAGAAAAATATCCTAGAGAACAATTCAATAGCCACCACATCCTTTGACATTGAGTCCTTCCCACTTGTAGTTCTATATTAAATTATACATGAACATATAAGATAATTGAAGTAAAGTTTACATAGTTTAAAAGTGGGAACATCATGGAAGCTATCTAATAAGTGAAGGGTGTAAGTTGTAACTTCATTCTAAATAGCCGCAACGGTGGAGAAATAACTCCCTTCTCTAGAAACATTTGCACATTCCGGCGGTCAAAATATATGAGCAATGTCATAAGCAAATCTGTATTTTGTCAAGGAAGCACAGCATAGTAGCAATAATTTAAGTAGAAGATATATATGCAAGAATATTAGTTGTTTTAGGTTTTGTTTAGTAGGATGCTCTGGAGTAACTATTGCTAAGTTGAATGAGCATGGCAATGGCTGCTCAAGAACATCTGGAACTTCCACCAGTGTATTCGTGACATTTCAAAGTTGTTACTAAAACATGAATTTATCTTACCCAGATCCTCACCAACACAAATTTCTTTTCATGTTTATGAATTAAGTTATGAATCAATTATGAAAAAACTAACTCCATTTCTAAAATATTTGATAATGTTCATTAAAATTGAATATGCAATCATACTCCAAGTACTATTGACAAAGAGAAGGATACGTCCAGAACAGCACGAACGACTGCATGAGATGAAAAAAAAAAAAAAAAAAGGAAAAGTTATTATGTTGAACACATGCACATTCAAGAGTGAAATATAGGGAGCAAGAGTGAAGTGTATAGGGATCTAAAGATAGTGTTGAACTGGTCAGATAAGATCAGCAAGACAATTACAATACATCTTTTTTTACAAACTTTACGCTTAAAATTTCAATATGATATAAAGGCCTTATCAGATATACTAAAGTAAATTTTGCATTGGATAAACCTACCTTTCCTATTACTCTTTCTCCCTAATTTGCAGAGAAAAGCCCTCCAGTTGGCTTTTCTCTGTGCTATTAATAAACATTTTACTAAGAGGGAGAGAATGGGGAAAATATCTTCACCATAACACTCAAACTAGAAATATCAGAAGTCCATATATTTTAAGGGATGCCAATAATATTCTTAGAATTCGTGGTTGGGCCTAACACAACCCCACAAAACCGGCTAGTGACGTGAGGACTGCCCCCACTTATAAACACCTATTCAGGTCATCTCTCATCCAATGTGAGACTCTAACAAATATGAATAACAAGTTGATTCTTTCTTTTTATTTCCTAAACTGGAAAAAATTATGTATTTGATAATGTTGAATGTACAATACCCGACTCAAGAAATATACACAAATCATCGCAATGAAACAAAGCATTACAGTCAACATTAGAAAATCTCTTTTCGGCCAATAATAGCAAAAGTGATCACACTCTACACTTACTAAGATAGAGACAACAGAAATACATGTTCCGAAGGAGGTCACACAATTGCATGAAAATCATATGTAATTGCTGAATAAATGTATCAACAAGTATAGTTTTGCCAGGCGACTAAGCGTGGGAATCCTTTAATCCTCTTAGGCTCTTATCTCCTTACAGATAAGTAATCATTATCGGGTTATATACTTGGGTTCTAGGTAAGTCTTAGGTCGAGGTCCACAAGGAATTTAATATTCATGGAGGCTTTTCCTTGATTATTTTGTCTTTCTTCCAACACCAGTCTCTCGTAATCTCATCTTAAATTTTCATAATACTAGATGTTTAATATTGGAACTTTAATCTCTCTAGGAGTTTAAAAGATAGAGAATATTTTCAATTGGATTTTCTTCTATCTTTGCTTATTATAATAGACTTATTTTACCTATGAAAAATGATATGGACTCTTGATTATTTTAATAGACTGATTTGTAAGTTGTTCTTTGCCTCTTTTTACCATATCCCAAGTACACACAGAGAAAAAAATTTCTGCCACAGAAGGCCACTGATAATTTCAAAGGTTACTAGTAGATTCACAGCCTTGGACAGAGTAGTACTTAGTATGATTAATACTAAAGAGAATTTTACATATGCATAAGGCCAATAACACTTTGTTTCCAATTATGTATGTCACAAGTATCTTAGAATTAGAAAATACAACACATTTATTTTTACAATGACAAGCAGCTGATTACATGTGGAGTAGGGCATTTAGTGTGTCTGGTGACTACAGTATGTATCCTCTCAATAATTGAAGCATTTTCTTTCGTAAGTTCAAACTTATGACTAGAGCAGAACGCTCAATTTTAACGGAAAACATCTAAGGTACACATGCCTTTTCCTCGTCTCTCTAATTGTTCAGCACTTGTTTTAATAAAATAGAAAATAAAAATTAACAAGGAGAGATCTCATGGGCATGTCCCGACAGTTTGATGCTTTTTTCTGAAACAGTTTTATAGACAAATCTTTGCCAGTGCATCTTTTATGGCATGAAGAACATACAGTTACCTCATTCATGTTGTTCAGGGGATTCCGGTAGTTAATTAATAAGCAAAGAGTTTTGCTAAACATAAAATGTTGATGTGCCTTTATTTGTTTTCCCTGACTTTCTAAATTTTATTTTCTTTGGGGATGATATCCAGTTTCCTATTTGTATGTGTGTCAGTTTCCTATTTGTATGTGTGCCTACCTATCTTATCCAAACTAATTTCTTCTTTCATGAAAAGTAAAGTTTCTAATACACAAATCATGACAAAAGAAAGATGAAGTGAACACAAACAACTTACCATTAGACCACCGAGAAAGCCATCAATTAGCACACGGTTCCAGGAATCAAAGTATGTGTGGATTGAAAATTTTGCTTTGGCTATGAGCCCAACTGAAGTAAATGACATGAGAAGTAAGTAAAAGACAAATCCTTTCAAGCCAGTAAATCCCAAAATACCAGCAACAACTCCGCCAATTATAGATAAAAATGTCCGGCTGCAAAATAAACAAAGAAAATTCAATGGTAAAGTAAACCTTAGACAACTGATACGTCTATCAATTAATAAATAAATATATAATAGGTTGTCACTAGTTTATCAAATAAATTATTATATATGTAATTTTAGGAAGTTAGTAGTTTTTATGTTAACAAGGATGTTGAGAAACTGTCTTCGCACATCGTAAGTTATTAGAAGGTAGTTATTGGTGTATTATATTTAAGGTTGTAAACCGTTTATGCAATAACAAATTCTAAGTCTTTCTCCCCATCTTAGGAGTTCCATCCCTTAATTGGGATAATTGATACTATTAATTTCTATATCTTATCAACAACATTGAACAGGTTTTCTTTTAATCCTCCCAACCCAACTTTTCATCTCCCCAACCCACTAACACACACATCCCTGTTTCCCCTTTCTATAAGACTGTTATATATTCACAATTTAAGTACTTGTGTGACTGTTTCATATACAAGGAAATAGAATCATACAATTCCATAATACTAAAACTACCACCCGCAAACAACTTTGCCTCCCACAATGTTCGATGATCTTGTAAAGAACAACAAAACTTATTCTATGTCCGCTCTATGGTTCACCCGACACACATATAACACTTCCAGCTATATGTGTGTGTGTGTTCATGTCAACATAGTATTAAGAATGTGCAGTCAAACCAAACCTGTAATAGATAGTTTTCATGTTGCTTTGCATATTCTCAGCATTGAAAGTCAGCAACTCATTCACTCCATTGCTTGATTTCTTCTCTGATGAACCTGACCCAGTATGTCCAGCCATAATATTCTGTCGAATTTGATATGTTCCTGTAAACAGAAAGATAATTGAATGACTTTTGCTGAAAGAAAATAAATAATAAATAACAGTGTTGAATTCTAATTTTTCTTATAGGCAAATGTAGTAGTTATTTTGTTACGGGGAGGGGTTAAATGTTAGTAGCAGGGATTGAACCCTGGACCTCCTGCATATAACTCCCAGCATAAAGAAAAATACTAATGTGTTTGTCTGCTTACGCTATGTTGTATATATATGTTTTTGTGTTTTATTGTATTCTTTGTTTAAATTTAATTCGCTTGTCTGTTTCATTAGATCTATGTTATCTGTACTTATCTAAATTTCAGTTTCAATAATCATGTTGTATGTTTTTAAATTGTCTCTTAAATTTGGAAAACAACTCCTATATTAATGGAAAATTTGTACCAAAAAAAGGTCTGACCAAAATTGGTACTTAAAATTTTAAAACTAGATGACCTCAAATATGTACTACACTCTTCTGATCTTTCTGGTGTAGTAGATATATTGTATTTTAGGAAGATGAGATCAAATTTTAGTCCAACGTATTCATGAGAGAGTATTCACAATCGTTATAGGAAATAATTCAAGACGCATTTTCTTTCATAATCTACAGTAGATATAACTAATACAAGTCTCTTTATTTCATCAAAACGCACTACATCACAACACTACTATTGAAGAAAAATCAATATACTGTTGCAATCACTCCTGGTCAGACTCAACAAGCAGACGCTCTTAGCTACTTCAAAAGTGCTACGAAAATATGGGGATCGTCTGCATAGCAAGAAAGACTTGTTGAGGGGATGACCTAGTACATATATACTATTGGGGTCACCCTGAATCTTCAATTTGTTACTTCGTTCTAATGTGATAAATGAGTCATACTTTAGTTCAAATTCAAAAAAATGCTCTGACACTACATGAAGTGAGCAAAAAAATGCTCATACTTTAGTACATATATACTATTAGGGTGTGATGGGTAGATGTCATACTTAATTGCAAGGAAGTGAGCATAAATATCAAAGGGTAAATTTTAATTAAAAGATGTAAATGACGGATACAAGAGCAGTATTTATAGAAAAACACACTACGGGCCTGTTTGGATTGGTTAAAAGATGTAAATGAAGTATAAATGAGCAATATTTATAGGAAAACAAACTAAGGGCCTATTTGGATTGACTTATTTGATCTAATCTACTGGCATAAGCACTTATGAGTTTGGTTTAGAGAACTCATGGAAGCAGCTCATGGCATAAGCACTTCTAAATCAAATTCTAAAAAATGCTCATGGCACAAGAACAGTATTTATACTTCTAAAAAAAGTATTTATAGGATAACAAACTAAGGGCATGTTTGAATTGACTTATTTGAGTTAATCTACTGGCATAAGCCCTCGTGAATTTGTTTGAGAGAGTTTATAGAAAGAATTCATGACATGTCCATAAGTTTTTTCAGTTTATTTCCATAAGCTCTTCCTCACAGCTTAATTTTCAGTTTATAAAAAAGTATTTTGACTTTATTTAGGACCCGTTTAGATTGGCTTATTTTTTAGCATATGAAAAATAGCTTATACAAATAAAAAAGCTTTTATGTTAATTCATAAGTTCTCACTAACGAAAATTGTATCTTCACAAGTTGTTTTTCCATAAACTATCTTGACAAGCTTGTAAATAATACATAAAAGCTTATTTATTTGTATAAGCCATTTTGCACAAGCTCAAAAATAAGCCAATCCAAACGGGCTCTTAATCTTTTGTTATAGAAATAGTTTATACAAAAACATTTACATGATAAGCCCTAATGCTATAAGCACTTAATTAAACATTGTATCCAGACAAGACATCACACTATTCCCTAACAAACCCACTACTTAAGCTAAAACTAACTAACCAGCTATGGAGCACGGATACAAACATGGACACCGACATACTGACACCGATAATTATTTAAGAAAATCTCATAATTCAATGTAATTATATTTGTTGGTGTCATGTCAGACACCGACGCGTGTACGACACCGGACACGCCTAATCCGAGAAGTGTCCGTGCATCATAGCTAACGCATCATAGCTAACCAGTACTTAAGAGTTAAAAATCTAAATAAGGGGTTTTCAATCTCAATCAATCAAACAAAACAACAAAACCCATTAATCCACAGCTTAGCAGGGAGCAAAACTTTGGGTCAGACAAATAATCAAACACTTAACGATCCATTTGGAAAACAAACGAAATCAAATTAAAAAGTGTAACTACAACTATGAAGCAAATTTCAATGGTAATTACGAGAACCATTGTAATAATTAAGTGGATTAAATACCTAACAATTGAGCTGAATCTCGAACAAAGATGGATCGCGATGAAAGAAACGATGGTGTTTTGTTGTTGCTGCGATGAATCTCACAGTACGAAGGAGACTGAAGCGAGACGGAGATTTCTGAAGTTTAATTAAACGTTTTATAATCTTTTCTTTTTCTTCTTTTTCCTTGATGAAATAATAATATTCGGGCTAACCTTTTTTCCTAACAAAAAATGGAAAATTGCTCTTTGGGTCCCTTCAATTGCTTACAGCCCCCCAAATTGTGTTCAATTGGCCGGGTGAATTTGTCTTGGACATTATGTATAAGATTTCTCCTCTTCTTCCAACACTTTTTTGCTCGCGCTCAACTGATTTGTCAAAAATACCCCTGCGTTAGTTAAGTTATGTTGCGCGAGTTAACTCACGCAAGTTGGCCGGTGGTTAGAGCTCAAGAACACACTTTTTTTTGGACAATGGTCAATGCATTTTAATGGTTTTTACACTTTTTTTTTCTCCGGTTTTTTCACGTTTTTTGACCTCATTAAGTGCTATGTTATCTTAAACCACTTATAAATACCCCTCCAAACTTCTCCATTTCCTCTCACATTCTCACTCTCCTCCTCACTCTCTCCCCCAATGAATCTCCTTCTTTTCCTTCTTTTTTTCCGTCTTTATTTTTGGTGTAAAAAGAGAAGGAGGCCAATTATGGGCATAAAAAGACGAGTAGTGAGCAGCTTTCTTGGGGAAAAAAAGAACCAGATTCGGTAAAACTAAATGTGCAAATTTAGCTTTACCCCATTAAAGTTGGTTTTCTTGTGGATTATATTTAGTTTTACCACATGAAGGTTGGTTTTCTTCTTTATTTTTAGTTTTTTTTCCGCAGATTTTTTTTTTTTGGTCTTAGATGAACTGGTAATCCACTCAAATTAAACTCACATAAAACTGTGAGGTCCTAGGTTCGAACCCGGGTCACGACGTCCGGCCTCGCAATTTCGGCATTTACTAGTTGAGCTAGGACTTTTAGACTCCGCAGATTTAGTTTTACCCCATTGTAAATGTAATAAGAATTTTATGATTGTGTATTGACTTTTTCCAGTAACACCCCAAAAATATCAAGTTACACCCAAATTTAATTAAAATATATTCATAATACCAAAATTACCCTTACTAATTTCCTTCCCACTCATGATTGATACGTGATTTTAATTCACGTTGGGTATATTAAATATATGTGATCTTAATTCACGTGATTAAAACACAAACCTCATAATCCACCTGATACATGATTCCTTTGCTGTCTGCATCTACACCGTCTTCACACAACGATGGATGATGATTTCCACCAACCAACAATATGAACCATCATGGACGATGCAATTGGGAACTATCAGTGTGAAACCCTCTCAAATACAAACACCAAACATATAAGTTTTTCTTATTTATTTTTCCCATTGTTGATTTTGTTTTTGTTTAAAGTCAATCAAAGCAAGCACCAAAGCATGTTTCGTCTAATTAAATCTCTCTTATTTGCAATTGAAAAGCACTATTCCCTTTATTTTGTTTATTTCACAAACTTTTGATTTTCTATTTTTTTTCTTATGTCCGAACAATTGAGAAGCTAGAATTGCAACCAAATCCATCAAATAAAAAAAAAAATCTAAAGTTTGAAAACTAGAATTTGTGCTACAACTGATTCATTGAAATGTTCTTCAGAAATAGAAGCGACGTGGAGATGAAAAGAGGACAAGAGGAAGAGAACGTGAAAAGGGTTTATGTGGACAAGAGTTTGATTTTGAAAATTTAATTTTACAATAAGGGTATTTTGGCCAGTTTGGGGTGTAACTAGATCATTATGGGGTGTTACTAGAAAAACTCTTGCGTGTTGAATTAATAAATTCGAATAAAGTAAATAAATGAATTAGAATAAATTCAGCGTGAATTCGAATAAAAATTGCGTATTGAATAAATTCGAATAAAGTTACGTATTAAAAAAATCGAAAAAATGCCTAATTAAACTCAGCGTGAATTCGAATAAAGTTGCATATTGAATAAATTCGAATAAAAGTTACATTACATTACATAAACAACATGTATTTCAACTATATATGTTATCACATCAAATTCCTTCATATAAGACGAGTCATCACATAAAGAATGAGGTGCATTCCATGACACTCATCTTATATGAAAGAATTCGATATCATAACTTATATAGCTGATTCTCAATAATACATGTTCCTGAAAATGTCCTATCATTACATTACATTACGATCGGGTTGCACCTTCAAACTACAACAATTGTCTTACCTTTGAAATGGTAAATTCAAACTCGCTAAACACCAAGACTCAAGCATTCACCCGAAAGTTTTATTATTCCATTCAAAAGATTAAATTCTTGTTAGGTTTGGTTTAAATGATGATTCAAGTGTCAAAAGAATGAGGTGCATTCCTTGACACTTCAATACCTTCATCTAAACCAGCCTAACATGAATTTAATCTTTTGAATGGAACAATAAAACTGCCAGGTGAATGTTTGGGAACTAGCGCTTAGCAAGTTTGAATTTTCATTTCAGGGTGAGACAATTGTTGTAGTTGGAAGGTGCATTTCCTACCTAATCACGATCTTCTGGTGGAAAATGCAAATTATACATAAACCCTAAAACTCATAACTACAACATTAACATGCAGACATGTAAACAATTAAGCAATATAAGTCATTTACATGTAACATTGTATCATTTCTTGCAAAAAAAAAACAAATTTAAACAAACCCTAATCTAAAAAAATTCTCTAAAACTCAAAACTACAACATAAACATGCAAACATCTAAACATTTAAGCAACACAAGTCATTTTCATGTAAACATTGTATGATTTCTTGCCAAAAAAACCAAAATTTAAACAAACCCTAAATCTAAAAAAAATTCTAATTTAAGAGAAAAAATCTAACATATAAACATAAAAGGTTAATGATGTTTGATATGAAAACTTACTTGTTATTGGAGTTATGTTTGATTTGAATTTGAAAAAATTTTGGATTTGGGTGATTTGAGAGAGATTTTTGAGATTTTTTTTTGAGATTTTAGATGAGAAATGAGGAAATGCGGTGTTATGTCTTCCTTAAAACAACACGTAGCGTGAGTTAAATAGTGCAACATTTAACACTTGCGTTACTTAACTAACACATGAGTATTTTCGGCAAATCAGCTGGGCGCGAGCAAAAAGTGTTGGGAGAAGAGCAGAAATCTTTGTATTCAAAATGTGTTCAAAATGCTCCATAACAAAATAATATGATAAAACATCAAAATAAAATCATTTTGATGAACCAACAATCTGTGTTCATTAACAAAATATCAAAATCATTATGATAAATAACAAAAATCGTTAAACCGTACATGTGCTATGCCGAAACATTAAAATAACAATTTACAATGTCACATCAAAACATGAAAAATGGTACCATAAATGTTGAGTTGGTCGCTATGAATATCGTAAATGTCACATAAAAACATCAAAACATGAAATGATTTTTTTTTTAGTTTCCCCCCTATTATAACCTTATTTTAATCCACTGATAAATTTATATATTTTTCATACACTTTCTATTTTCAATTGTCAATAAATTTGATATCTCATCTTTTCTCTCATAACAAACAACTATGATACACTCTCCTTTTCTCCAATAAATTTATATTTTGTTCGCACCCACCCCACCTCTTCAATAAAGATAATAAACCCTCTATTTTTTTAATTTTTTTTTTTATCTTTTTTAACATCCATGAAGTATTTTCTTTTTTCCATCAATTTTTTTTTCTATGTTTCACTTGAAATTCTTAACTATGTTATTGATCTTATTTGTTGAATTCAAATCTTCATGAAATCATTATTATAGGTAATAAAATTTTGTTTCATAGAAGTTTAAATTTGCACATAATGAAAAAGAAATTTTGTTTCAAAAAAAGAAACTTGAATTTTTCAAATACATGACATTAATTATTTTTATTGACAACTAGCGAGAAGGCATGCACTAATGTGACCGCCTATCCTTATTTTTCATTGTACTTCGTTGTATTTTTTATTTTAATGTATAATCTTTTTTATTAATAATTCATTTGTTTATGCTTTATAATGTATGTGATATCTAAATTTAATTAAATTTTATAAAAAAATATTATGAGCAAATTTGTAACAGAAAAATGTTCAAGAATATAGTTTTCAAATTCCCAATAATTGTGGTGTATATTTAAATTAAAATATAATTTTGTCACAAAGGATAAATTCATCTCGAAAAGGTTATGACATTAGTTAGTTGGTAATTGACTTTTGAGTTGTCATTTAATTATGGTATAGATTATTATTATTATTATTATTATTATTATTATTATTATTATTATTATTATTATTATTATTGCTGCTGCTAACGTCCAAACTCCGCTTCTTTCATGTTTTGCTCAGGGACTTCTTGACTGCACTCTTAAACTATCAAAATGAGAATTATTTTCTACCCCCCGTATAAAAAAAGAGGCATATGCCCCTCCTTTAAAAAAATGATAGAAATGCTCCATTACCATCAATTGGAATGAAGAACATCATTTTTTAAATAATTTTATTCATTGTTCGCCAATTGGAATGGTGAACATCATTTTTTAAATAATTTTTTCCCATGTTTAACATTAAGACTGACGAACAAAACTTTTTAACTCGGTTAAACGATCTAAAAAGTCTTACCTCGTTTTTGAATAAATGTGACCAAAGAATGATACTTTGTTAAATTGGTTCAACGTTTAACCGATTTAACATATCGACCTCACCGTTTGATCATACCTTGGGGGCTTCATTGTTACAAACATGAGGTAGGACTATTTAGACCGGTCAATCGTTTAGCAGATTTAAAAAGTGATGTTCAGAGTGAACATGAACAAAATCATTAAAAAAAGTGATGCTCGTCATTCCAATTGGCGTACAAGGGGAATTTCCATAATTTTTTCAAGGAGGAGCATATACATTATTATTTTATATAGGGGTAAAAAAAATTTCAAAACAATAGTTAATTAGAAACAAAAATCAAGCATCAAACGACACTTAAAAAGAAAACATAGATGAGATTAAGATTGCAAGCTAATTTGGTGGTATTAATTTAGGGCAAATGAGGTTCAATTGGTGAGTCATCTACATCAACAAAGTATATAAAATAAAAAGGTAGATTAGGAAAGAAACCCAAACAACTCCAAACCTCCTTAAACACCCGACCCACACGGATTTGAGACCCAAAACCCAGATCTTGAACCATAACAATTTAAGATATAGACAAACAAACGTGAAATATGTCTTAGAGAGACACCAAAGAATAAATGATGGTGGAAGGATTTTGATAGCTACTTAAACGGTGTGATGGTGTTGTCGTGATGTAGGGAGGCACGATCACACCACCAGTCACCGACAGTTACATTAGAAAGGTTTAAATTCAGACGAAAGGGAGAGGAGGGTGGCGGAGGTTGTGTTTTATATAGAATGAAAAGCTTATTATTTGAGAGAGAATAGTTAATTCGATGGTATTTTGCTTTAAGACAAAACAAAAAACTTCAATTTGAGATTCAAAACTATCACTACACCATTTTTCGCTTTAGGCAACAACGCAAAACGTGGCTTTCCCTAAAACCGTTGCCTAAACGTTTAAGCGACGGTTTAACTGCTGTGGTTTATACGGCCGTTGCCTCTACATTTAACCACGGGTTTTTTTTCACTTTTCGCCACAAAATTTCAAATCGTCGCTTCTATTGTGTAAAGATGCCACGGTTTCGCTTGGCAGTTTAGACCACGGTTTTCTTATTAACTACTAGGGCTGAAAATGAGCCGAGTCGAGTTGAACTCGTCTGAACTCAACTCGACTCGATAAGAATTGGTTCAGCTCGAAACTCGGCTCGAGTTCGACACGAACTCTTTTTTTAGCTCGGGTTCGGTCCTTTAAAGTTCACGAACAATTTGGTTTGCCTCGTTAGGTTCAGTTCGTTTGCTCTACTCATATAAAGTCCAATTTTGTTTGTCAAAAAAAGAGTCATACTTAGCATTTAACAAATTTTTGAAGTTTAACAAAGTTTAGCAACAATAGTATGAATAAGAATATGTCAATAAATACTTGTTATAATTGATGTAAGTTAAATAAAAATGGGAAAAACTATGATTTTTTCTATGTTAAGCACTGCCATTAGAATCCAAGAATCTCCAAACAAACCCACATATATTTTACTCTAAATCACTCAACAATCATATAGGAACACCACAAGAAGAGAGACAAACTAAGAAAAGTAAAGTAAACATACACAAAAAAAAATGGATTAAAAAGAATTACCTAAGAGAAATGGAGAGCAATGGTTTTCTTCTTTGGTGGAGCCTTGTTGATCTTTCTACTTGCTGATACTTCAGGTTACCCACGTTATCACACAAATAGAAGAGCAAACGTTTAGTTTTTAGTAGACAACTAGATATGAAAATAAAGGATTAAAGGCTATGAAGGTATAATCAAAGTTAAAGTTTCTAATTCCAATGTTTCTTAATAATTCACAGGACCGAAACGTTTTTTAAGGTTGTTTTAATATTTAATTAATTTGATAAATATAAAAAGTTATAAAAACTAACTAAAAATGATTTAATTAATTTGATATATATATAATCGAGTCAACTCATGAACCTATCGAGTCGAACTATATGCAGCTCAACTTCGGCTCATTTAATTAACGAACTTAATTTTCAGCTCAAGTTCAGTTCGTTAGGTTCACGAACCAAATTCAACGCATTAATTGTCGAGTCGAATCTCGAACTATATTCGAATTGGTTCGGTTCATTGTCAACCCTATTAACTACGAATACAAACTGTGGCCTATTTATAAGGCCACGATTTTCATGTGACGTTATGGCCACA
>Ga0228710_1002388_pt1 | contig 29551 bp, 6 predicted proteins | sample MedpolnodulmetaG_FD_177995 | JGI IMG/M metagenome (GOLD analysis project Ga0228710, IMG submission 177995) | Root nodule microbial communities from Medicago polymorpha collected in Santa Monica, California, United States - pink nodules | ecosystem: Host-associated > Plants > Roots > Nodule...
TAAGTTGATTGTCAATATTCTAAGTAGAAATATGATTTATTGCACCAAAAGTTACTAATGGCATACTAGATATGTCAATGTCTATTATAGAACTGTGTTCCACAACCACTTTTGCTGCTTATTTTCTCCAGATTCAAAAGTCATTTTACAAAATTAAAGGGATCAAACTTTTCATTTAAAATGACAAAACTCTAAAAAACTATGCAGAAAAATACAAAAGAACAAAATTGTCCAAAAAATACAAGGTTTAGAACAATATTGAAGTTGAGTGCACAAAAGAAACTAACTGCTAAATAACTGCATCCTTTATATATGGCTACTTGCAGTACTGTATATATACTGGAAGTTTAAAAAATAAATTTTAAAATTGTGCCTTCGGACTCTATCTACCGAAAGTGTTAAAAATGCTTTCGAAAAACTGCATCCGGTATGTACATACCGGAGGAGTAAAATATGGAATGTGAAAATGAACTATCGGATTTTATGTACCGGAGGATCCAATTTTTAAGTACTGAGGTTAATTTTGTATTTTTAGGGGGCCTAAAAAGCAATCTTCAATTATGATAGCGCTAAAAATATACAAACGATTCAATCATAAGAAGTACCATTATTGGTGAGTAATTAGGCTAATTTGTTTTTCAGTGATTTTATGTGGAAAAGGTTATCGTCAGTGAAGAATTGATAAGTTAACTTATAACATATAGCTAGCCGACTTATAGTAAATAGCATGTGAGTTGATTGATTAAATTTAGAGTAAATTACACTCCTCTCCTCTCTAAGATGCTTGAATTACATTTCCCTCCCCTCTTATGTTAAAATATACAATTTCCTCCCCTCTTATTTAAAACACATTAGAAAACTTTTCATCCCCCTCCCCTAAGAGAAGCTTGAATTACATTTCTCTCCCCTCTTATGTTAAAGTCTACACTTTACTCCCTCAATATTTTTTATTTCTAATAATCTAGCAAAAATAATAATAATCCAACACACTTCAAATAAAATTGTATTACGGGTCTATTTTAATATAATAAAAAATTGAATACATATTTTTCGCTACTTTTTATTCACAATTTCATTAACATGTAGTTTGAAACCCTATTATAAAATATGAAACAACCCAAAATAAAATTAAAATATGTAAAAATTTACTAAAGACAATAAAATAAGGTTATTTAAAAGTTAATTTTATACTCTAAATTATAAAATTAATAGCAAAATATTTAAATTTAATTAATATTGACATTTAAATTATAAAGAAATGAATTATTTTTTCTTAAATGGTGGTTCAAAATTAAAATATATCATAAGAATATTTATTTATGTTAAATAGATTAAAGTGTAGAGCATATTTAATTATTAAGGGAGGGGGTTGTAATTCAAACATCTTATAAAGGAGGGGAGTATAAATTTTACTTTTCAAGAAAGGGGAGTGTATATTTTAACATAAGAGGGTAGGGGAGTATAATTCAAGCATCTTTGAGGGGAGGAGAGTGTAATTTACTCTTAAATTTATTGCATCAGATAATTATTTTTTTTGCACAAGGTAAAATGAATCACTGCCCAATATTTACAGAAGGGTTAATTAAGTTTTTAGTCCCTATAAATATTCACAGTTTTGTTTTTAGTCCCTACAAAATAAAATCACACTTTTTAGTCTCTGTGACATTTTCTTTAAGCATTTTAGGGACAAAAAATGTTGATGAGAATTTTTGATAGGGGCTAAAAATGTTGATGGAAAAACATTATAGGGACTAAAAATGCTGATGGAAAATTTTATAGGGATTAAAAAGTGTGATTTTATTTTGTAGGGACTAAAAACAAAATTTTAAATATTTATATGGACCATTTATTTAATTAACCCTTTACAGAAACCAGGAGCTGCATAACGAAAGGCTCCCAAAAAAAAACAGTCAAAATAAATTACTGATGAACACCCATACAAAGGAGCGGACTTGTCCACCAGTCATAATAACAATAATTAAAAGATATTTGAGTTGCTTTCATCCACAAAAAAGAATTGAGCTTGATTTTCTCAATAAGAACAGATGGATGGATGCCACATTTTGGAAGGTACGATCGTTGCGGTATTTCCATATCACTCAATACCATATACCTTTCAAATAAGAATGAGTAGGGGTGTTCAAAACCGAACCAATCCAATAGAAAAACCGCAAACCGAACCAATCCAAACTGAAACCGCCAAAAACCGCATTTGGTTTGGATGTACTCGGATCATTGTTTTACTCAACCGCATGGTTTGGTTCCGTTTACGGTTTTTATCTTATCAACCGAACCAATCCAAACCAAACCGCAACATAAGAAAAAACACTAATTAAACATATGTTACCTAGATCAATAATCAAATAAACTCAATGATTTTTTTTTTTTTATAAAATGACATATATTTTCTCTTGTTAAGTTTTTTCTTTACTTTTTATTTTAAAAACGTGTTTATGTGCTAGTTGAACTTTTAGATAATGATAAAATCTTAGTTTTATTTGCATTTCTTACAAAATAAGATTACTTTTTGTCTGCGAACATTGTTGCATAAAAATAAAATTGTAATGTTGGATGTAATTTAAAACATTGTTGGAAATATTAATGAAAATATGTTGTGTTTGAGCTTTTTAACTTGATTTTAATGTCGGAAACAAAAAAAAAGTATTGTCTTGAAAAAGCTGCACCAACCGATCTAATCCAAACCACATTGGTTTGGTATGGTTTGGTTCGGATTGTATTTTAAAAGTCAACTGAACCAAACCAAACCGCATGTATTTTTATCTTGCGGTTCGGATGACTTTTAGCCTCAAAACCGAACCAAACCGCACCGCGAACACACCTAAGAATGAGTGCACCGTGAAAGTCCTGCCATATAGCAAAACTGAAGGTGATGAGCACGCAACTCATAAGGAGGCACCAAGTACAAGCCTAACCAAATCGACACATAAGACCATAACGAAAATGATGTAACGCACGCTAAAAAGAGGTGACGTGCTGTTTTCAAAATCTCACAACTGGCCACACACAAAGAATCTGTGGCGTGTAGTATGTTCCTTCGTCAGATAAAATTAACGGTTGAACTAACTTATAAACATAAAATGACATAAAAAATATATTTAATTAATATAATTTTTTTTCAATTAATACTACAAGTGTAAAATTGAGATATAAAATGATAAGTTAAAGCTTTAAACAATAAACTACTTGAATTAGCTTATAAAAAAACGAAATAAACTAATAAAATTAAATTATAAACTCGTAAGAAAATGACGGTTACCAAACAAAACTCTAAACGTGATTTTTGTGAAACCACTCTTCCAAACTTGTGTAATAGTGGTGTGTTTTTTCCATCTTGAAAGCAGTTCCAAACATGCCATTCATTCTATAAAAAATGCAATAAGTACAAATATCTTGATACAATCGAGTTGTTGCATTTTCTATTTAAAGTATAGAAGCAATTCTGAGTGCTAAACTTGCACAAACATAATTTACAATAAACACAGCTTGTTCAAAAGCCAAGAGGATATAACTAAACTAAGAATAAAAATCTACCATCCATGCATTCATGCTCATATGAGCACAAACATTGGCAATATCGGAATGAGAATCCACGTGTTTTCTTTTTCAAATTCAATTGTAGTCTCACAGATCATTTTTTATTTTAATTTTGTTGGCACAATATGAAAGTTAGTCCAATTTTTTGGCATAATACGAGGATCCACTCTCTTTGGTCTTAAGAATGTTCAAACTTTTTTTTATTGTTGGTTCACCTTAGACAATACTCACAAACCTAGTTATCAACATATATAATTTAATATCCATGCTCATTGATTTAAGCTCATGGAGATAAGTAAACATAGATTTTGAATGACTTGATATTGTAAAATATTTTACTTAAAAGTGAGTTAAATATAAAATTGTTTATGTTTGAATACATTTATGTAAAAATAAGATGAAAAATAAATTTCAACGTGACAAATCATATTTAGACTCAAAAACTATAAATTATAACTTCAAGTTAATTCAATTTTAGAGCAAAATCAATTCTACTTAAAAACAACTATACATTTCAAAATTAATTTTACACTTTCAAAATCAATTTTGACTAATCTAAACATGGAATGGAACTTAGGTGTAGAGAATAACACGGCAAAAAAAAAAACAAACGTTACTCATTAACTTTTTACTAGCATGTTAGGAGTTAGGATTTGTAACACAAGTAAATCAATCCAATCCCATGTTGCTAGGCTAGCTACGAATACGCAATTAGGGAATGGGTTGAAAAATGTGACCCTGCATGAGTGAATGATTCTAAATTGGGCAATACTCAATGAATGGAATTATGGAAATAGTATTAATGAGAAGCTTACTCCAATGTGCCATATGCCCATATCACGACTAATGACTATCACAGTATCTGGGTCCTACTCTCTTTACTGTCTGTTTCTAGTGGTATGTAAATAAAACGGTTGATATATTATTCCCTAATTTCAAAGTAATGCAAGCAAGAGAATAATCTTGATTAGATTCCTTTGCTAAAATATTGGGTCCCAGTACCTTGTGATGGAACCTCCTTGTGACAGTAATCTTGGTCTGCCTTTTGGAAATTTGTACAATATTCTAAGCACATTGTTCTATTCTATAATGACTTATTTCAACTATAGCATGATGAACAATTCAAATCAAATTCAGTCATTATTATTATAGCAGCATATATGTCTTATTGGATATGCTTGTCTTTTAACTGAGTAAAATCGAATATTTAACTGTTTAAGAGTGTCATCGAGGAAACATGAGGCATGAGTCTGAGTTGGCTTATGTGGGTGGGATGCATTGATCGGTATAGTTGCAATGATAGCACAAGGAAGAGACACGTGAAAGAGTTGACAAAATTCTGAAGCAAAGCTTTCTTGTAAAACATTATCCCCAAATTTTTTTTTTACTAGCATCCTGGAATTTTGTTGAGTAAGGTACACAATATTGCATTGTTAATTTAGGTTTAAATATGATAATAGTCCCTGTAATTTGGACCGGTTTTGATTTTCGTCCCTGTAAAAAAAAAAATTGAAAAAACATGCCTGTAAAAATTTTTTGTTTGAAAAAGGTCCCTGACCCCACTATTCAGTTGATTTGGCATGGTTTTGGCCACGTGACAGTTGTTGACTGTGCAACTTTTGCCACGTGGCGCTGACGTGGCGTGCCGTATAATATTAAATTTTAAAAAATATTTTTAAAATTCTGAAAATTGTTTTTAAAATTTAAAAATATGGAAATCAATTTTAAAAACAATTTAAAAATATTAAAATAAATAATTTTCTGAATTTATTTTTTGTATAATTTTCAAAATAAAATTATTATTTTTAATATTATATATATTCTTAAATTTCTGAAAATAACTTTCGGAAAAAAAATGATTTTTTTTTTAAATTAAAATTTTCGTAAAAGAACAAGAAATTATAATTTTTTAAAAAAATTATAATTTGTTTTCGAAAATTATAAATATTCAGATGATGCAATTTAAAAAAAAAAATATTAATTTCCATATTTTAATTTTCAAAAATTTATAATCAGATTTTAAATTTTTTTTATGATTTTTTTATTTTTCAAATTTTTTTTCAGATTTTTTAATTTCAAAAAATATTTTTCAGAATTTTAAAAATGTTTTTTAAAATTTAATATTATGTGGCATGCCACGTCATCATCACGTGGCAAAAGTTGCACAGTCAGCAACTGCCACATGGCAAGAACCATGCCACTTCAGCGTTTTGGTGGGACCAGAGACCTTTTTCAAACAAATTTTTTTTTGCAGGGATGTTTTTCAATTTTTTTTTTACAGGGACGAAAATCAAAACTGACCCAAATTACAGGGACGAAAATCATATTTAAGTCGTTAATTTATTTTTATATTTAACTATTCAAGATGAATTTAAATTTTAAATAAAATCTGTTTTACGGTATATCGGCATCTAACAAAAAATTTCATGGTACAAAAACAATTTTCCAAAAGAGAGGGACTAATGAGATCAATCATTACATCTTCTAGGACCAATTAGAAAAAATTTTCTCGATAATTAAACACTTCTCTTTTAGCATTAACTACTCAAATCATAGGCTTCACCCAAAAAGAAGGTGGTAAATCACTAGTTGAAGTCTGAGATAGATTTAAGGGGTGAAGATCCTCTCCATTTTTTAAATAAATGGAGATTGTCAATTACTATAGTTTTGAAGTAAATATATGATATAAATGCACATATTTCAAAAATTGAAAACATTAATATTACATATTTACTTCAAAACTATAGTAATTGACAATCTCCATTTATTTAGAAAATGGAAAGGATCTTCACCCAGATTTAAGGGGCTATTGCAAATGTGTCCTTACAATGGACTTAAGAGGTGGTCAATTATCCACACCTTCTATAATAGACTAACTTAATTATTCCACCAAAAGTCTAATTAGAATCTACAGAAAGAGTTCTTCATGTATAGAAGGTGAGAATCTAATTTCGTTTTTTTGTTTTGTTTTGAAAAACCACATTTTTTTAAGCAACATGGACAAGTATCTCACCTCACGGGCTCACTAAGGTGCTGGTATGGCCCATAAAAAATGGAACGTATTATGTGTACCAGCAATTTCACTATTTGAAAATGGCGGTACACGGAAAGAAAAAAATATAAGTCCCACAAATTCAAATTTAAAAATTGTCACAATGAATATCAATTTCGACAATTTCAAAATCTAAATTGTTGAATTGATATTCATTTAAGCAATTATAAAATCTGAATTTGTTGGTATAAATGCTAATTTCAGCACTCTAAATTTCATAATTGTTGAAATCAATATCAATTTCAGAAATTTAGATTTTAAAATTGCCATAACAAAAAGAAAATTGATGGGTATGTCAAAAATAAATTTAAAATTTTGTTTATTTATTTATTATACTTAAGAGTATTTAAGTTCACGGTGTATATGAGGTAGAGATATAAGTGTAAGGAAGGATGCGGGGTAAAATTTTACCAATAAAGGATTTTTGATTTTTATTGCATCCCAGATGAATCATCTATGGCTCACCCTCCATTGTCACGTAGCTGATTCAAGAGGGTTCCCAGTTCCAACTTGAAAACAAAGTAACTGTCTTTAGACTGCACATTTTTTTAATGGAAATGCTAAGGCACATGTTTTTGAACTAAGATAGAAAGTTGATATCGTCCCATAACAACTGACGGTAAATGTATCAATATTTGATAAGAGCACTTAAACTTATTTTTCTCTCTTTTTCACTGAAACATTTTTCTTAATATATGTGAAAGAATAAATGATTCACTTAGGGAGTAACATAAATTGTGCAATGCAATTCTCCAAAAGTTAAATATTTATTCTTTCAAGACATACTTTCGTTTTTGTAGATCCATTAACATTTTCCATAATGACACTTGTTAAGCAATTAGAAATAAAAAGGAAAGACAAATTTGTTTTGAAAAAAACTTTTTCTTCAACTTTTAAAAAGTAGAATACACAATTTGTAAAATAGTATTTCCTTTTTTAATTTCTTAGCAAGTGTATGAAGTACACATGTTAGCATTTCCCTTTAATAATGTCTTATCAAATTCAATATCCCTTGTAACTATGAAATTCTCCCACTCTGAAATCTTGTAAATTAATTAACATTTATTTTTATGTCGTTTGATATTGTATAAATTAACAAAATGTCAAGGTTCTTCTTATGTCGTCGCTATTATTTTTTAAAGGGTCTTGCTAAGGATCCAAAAATAAAAATAATTGATAACTTTCATGTAGATAAAGTTGTTTTTTGATGTTTCAATGTGTTGAATACACAAGTTTTAAGTTAAAATTTTTAATTTAAACTTCTTATTAAGTGCACCAGAGGCTCTTGTAAGCATTTCTCTTTTTTAAAAGACACGACTTCTAATTTCGCTTTGAGCTTATACAATTGTTCACGTGACCTTGAATGTTTAATGCAACATAATAATTCAAATTAATGTCGTATCAATAATTACATAGAGTCTTGAATCTGACATAAAACACAGGGCTTTCAAAATTATAATGCAAGATGAAAGAGTTACATAATAAACAAATCCATGCAAATATGAAAGTGCTACATTAAAATTTTGGAATAAAATACACAATGAGTTGCTCTAAGTGATTAACGATTAAGACGTCTTAAGTTAAAGGGTTTGATTCTTCACTCTTGTATATAAAAAAAATGGGTAAGGATGAAAGAACCTACTTTGTATGCTACACAGGTTTCACAACAAAGATTATTCATCATTAAATAATAGTGAAAACTTCGTACCAATAATATGATAACTAAAAAAAATTATGAGCACTTAGTTTTCTAGTGAGAGAAACTTTATCTTTTCTCTAAGGTTTCTTTCTCCTTCATTCATCGAGGAGGAGTGATTTTAGATCATTTTTTTTACCTAGAATCACCCTTCTACATCTTTTTCCCCTTTCTTTTAATCTAAATAAGCGGTTTTCACATATATCTAGTTTTTCCTTTTGCGTTTTTTGTGATTTCGTTGTCTAAGTGTGACATTGTGTTGTTCGTCATCTTGTGCAGTATTTGATTTCGCGTCTTGTCGCGGTGTTCATTTAGTTTCTATTGAAAGACCGACTTCAGTCAATTAAAAATTCAATCAATGATTCGATTGTCAATGTTGCAGATCCGGAAGCAAGGATATTTCAGTAACTTAGATTTTCTCATATTATTTGTAGGTATTTCGTCGTTGTATGCTATTAATTTGGATGTTGTGAGTTTGCACGCAAATTCACCCTTTACGTTTTAGTGATGTTTGTATATGATCTACTCTATCAATTTGAATGAATGAATATCGTTTTGTTTTTCTCAATTTTTTTTATAGAAACAAAAACTCGTGCTGCTATTTAAAGAAGGTTTTGTAAGAATAAAAGGTAAATATGCTACAATAATTCGAGTCAAACTCAACATGCTATGTTTTCCAACATTTTCATCGTGATTTTGATTAAAGTAATCAAATTCCTAATTTTCTATCAATAAGAACCACGTTTCATTATACCCATTATATGGACTAAATGATTAGGAATATTTCTGAGGGAGATCAATGAAACAAATCCAAACCTAGACATTAGATTGTTTCTGAGAGCCGAGGCAGAAGTCAGGAACCCATTGCAAAAAGCAAAAGATTCTAAATTTGAGAGTCCATGAACCCGTCGATAAAATGGAGCTCATTTCCTCAATAGTTGAGAAGACAAATTCAAAGAAACGTTTGCCCAACGTAACCAGCTTCCAATTATTGATTTTACAGAGAGGAATCAAGGTTTCACGTAGCTGCTTTCCAAAGGGAGGTTTCTCTCCTTTCTTCAAAATCAACCTCATATGGAGGGTATTTTGCATTCTTCAACTCCGTTGGAGTATTTATCCTAAGATATTTTGATTGAAATCAAGTCACCTTTCATAAGACTAGGGTAAATCAGTGACTGTGAAATATGCGTTGTTGCTGTCTGCTTGGGCGAAGGATAACTTATATTGTGCAGTGAAGTTTCTAGCTGCAACTTTGACGATTGTATCAACACCACCAACAATATTGATCACTTTGGAAACCAAGCTAGCACCTGACTTTTTGAACTTGCACAACCGGTCCACCAGAAGCCAAGTAAGAAACAAACTCCATTCAGAGGCGCAAGCATAGACATCCCAACAAGTTCATTCACGCTCAAAAGAGAACATGGGAATCATAACCGTTCTTCCATGACGACAACTAGGTCATAGAAACCCAGAAATCGAACAACTTAAACAGATCACAATTCGACCAAAAACCATAATTGAAAGCAACAACATGGTTTCTTCTCAAAAAGATCGAAGAACCCGACAACACAAATAAACAAACAGTTCCAGAGAACCCCAAAAAGTGTGAGAAAGCTTACCACCGTACAAATCCGACTAAATGTTGTCTAAGAAGAGCGGCCACTTAAGGCGTGGAGGCCGTTGAAGCCACCAACCCAAGGGGTTCAATTACTGTTCATCGCATTGATGTTTTAAGAAGATACAATCACATTACTGTTCATCTCGTTGAAGTCACATTATTGTTTTTCTCTCGTTGTTGCCATTTCAATCACATATTGATATATCATACTATCATATTTTTCCTTCTTCATTTGATAGGATCCTTAATAAATTTAACTTCTTCTATGTTATATATAGATACACACATGCGCACACACTTAAACCAAAGTTTAAAATGACTAGAAACAAAATAAATTTGAAATAGTTTAATTGACGTTATATATTAATTTTTCACTAGTTTCAAATAAAAGCTTCTTATTTTTCTAACATATTAATAATTTAAAAAATTACAAAAGTGCATATTGGAAAAATAATAATTTTTATATTGAATATCAGTTTAAAATTAAAGGACAATGTTAATAAGTGTCTTTAAGAGTATTGTTAAGCAACAAAAAATGGTAACTCTTACATTGAAAATTGTGTAATTATTACTTTTACATGTGTTTATCTTATATTTTTAAGATGAAATTTCTTATAAAGGATTTCTTAAACAATGCTCTTAGAAAACTTGTTAGCATGACAAGATTAAATTACACGGATAGGCGACAATACACATTGTTTACATTCATCAAAACATGTTAATGGAGGTTGATTCAGTTATTAAAAAGTGAACCAATACTTGACAATAGGACATCAATTTAACTTTCGGTTTCAACATATAATGTGTGTAAATATTCCCTTTTGTGTTTGTTAATGGAAGTAATTCATTCAATATTCACGGCCAAAGTTTTATAACACTAGATTTTATTTTTTTAAAATGTTCGAAGGCACTCGTTAACATTTGTCTATACAAAATGTGAACTACTGACTTGATTAATTAAGTTACACCTTCTGGTTGATGGATATGGCTATGCATGTGATGCATTCATCTTGTACGTACGTCCTCGTTTTCCATTCTTGTTATATTAATCACATGCAATATATAGAACTTTGATAGAAAATTTCTGGTCAATAAACCTCTTTACAGTCTATATATTCTCGAGGCCTCCTCAACCCGTTTGGTAAGGGAGTTAATTTTCGCTGTACCTCATCCACATTATTTACACTCCTGTAGTCATGTTACCCTCTTTTAAGCAAAGAGCTGAGACTTTGTCACTAGTTTTTTTGAACAAGACTTTGTCTCTAGTAACCACGTGATAGTTTGTGTTTGATTAGTACAAGCCTTAATGGAAGGATATATAGACACATCCACACATATATCTTGGCCGGCAACCACTCACTCATGCAAGTTACAGTATCATGACATTAATCAATGATTACTTACTATATGCCATTGTTTGTTTTATGTCTTTTTTCCTTTTTGTTGCTAATTTCTGTCTAAAATTCTGTTTGGTGGGGTTCATTCTTTTAAACCAAATTTTGATTATCGGATAATTTGTACTTGAGGATGATGAACCCTAACTTTGGTCATGCCACGTAATTAGTGTGTTTACACATCAACATGTAACACTTCAACGTCTTAAAAAAAAATCTAACACTTCAAACATAAGTGTTTTGAGAGGAAAATGAGAAGGATTTTTTTTTATTTTTTATATAATAACAGTACAAACATTTTAAACTTTAAAGACCAACCAAGAAAGAAAATCAATAAATAAGGCATACGATTATGAATGAATTTTTTTTCTCAATATTTAACTTGTGTAATCACAATTTTTTTTTTAAGGAATGTGTAATCACAACTTGTCACTTGTAAATTGTTGTTGAAACCACAATTACCTACAAATTATCTATGGTGTGGCCGATGGTAAATACAAAGAGCTTTTATAGTTGTGGGTAACGTTGTTGTCGATGAAGCATTTTCCCACCGCCTTGTGACACTCGAAAAGCCATGGAAAATTAAGATTACCCACAACTTTTTGCACCTACAGATGACTTTTGTTCTTGGGTAATAACAGATTTTCTTAAAATGCAATTAGACGATTTACATTTCAAGTTAATATCCATTTTATGTCTTTGTTGTTTGATTTTAATCGAACGACCATGATGCATGCAGTCCTACAGTATATCTAATCCAAATCCATAGAGAAAGAGACAGATTTTTATAAACAATCAAGACTTGATTTCAACCTTACCTGCTCAAGGTGAGGGGTCAATGAAACAACAACAAAGCAAAGCAAAGCAAAGGAAAAAAGTTATATAGCTAGTTAAGAAAAAGCCTTAAAAAAAGCTGATTTCATAAAGCAATACTACCTTTTTCTCTCTCTTCATTCCTTTCCTCCTTCTGTTTTTTTTACCTATCATCTTTCTTTCAACGAATAAAGCTGAAATCCCACTCACTATTACAAACTTCACCACCACCAGCTGTACTGTACCTCACTGCAACAGGTTCTCTGAATTTATTGGTTTCTCTTAGCTTATTATAGCTCTCTCAAACCAGTCCACCCATGTTAGATAACACAGTTAATTCCTCTTCTGATGCCACTACTGCTTTTGCATTATCAGAAAATGGGGGTGCTAATAACAAAAGAAAAAGAAGACCAGCAGGCACACCAGGTAACACAAATAAAGATTACTTTCTTCCAACTTAGTTTTTGTTTTTTTTTTTTAACCTTTTTTTGTGGGTTTGTTTAGATCCAGATGCTGAAGTTGTGTCTCTATCACCAAAGACTTTGTTAGAATCAGACAGATATGTTTGTGAGATCTGTAACCAAGGGTTTCAAAGAGACCAGAATCTTCAAATGCATAGAAGAAGACACAAAGTACCATGGAAATTGTTGAAAAGAGAAACAACACAAGGATTAAAAAAGAGAGTATTTGTTTGTCCAGAACCAAGTTGTTTGCATCATGATCCATGTCATGCACTAGGTGACCTCGTTGGAATCAAGAAACATTTTAGAAGAAAACATAGTAATCATAAACAATGGGTTTGTGACAAATGCAACAAAGGTTATGCTGTTCAATCTGATTATAAAGCACATATCAAAACATGTGGTACCAGAGGACATTCGTGTGATTGTGGTCGTGTGTTTTCCAGGTTTGTGTTCTGCTTTCTTTTCCATCTTTCACTTTCTCATATTGTTCTTCATTCCAAGTTTCCATCTTTATTGTAGTAGTGGTATCTTTTATCTTTTTCTCTCTCTTTCTTTTTCGGTGTGTGTGTGTGTGTGATTCATCATTCATCAAATTCAGGTCACTGCTGAAACAATTGACTGTGTTTGTTAACGGAAACCAAATTCAATTATACTATATTATATTATATTTGATTATTCTTCTGCAGCTAGCTTCCTAGGAAGTCAAACCCTAAAATTTTATATTTGAGAGTGAAACAAAAATTCTTTTAAATCTCAGATACCCTTTTTGCAATTAAATTCTCATCTTCTTAGGTTATCATATTATTCTTCATATAATAAAATAGTACTATTTTGGAAAGTTAAATACATAAGCTGAAAGTTTTAGCATTATGTTTTGAAATTTTGAATATATGATATGATGATTATGAATACAGCCCACCCACCCCCTCATCATTATGCAGGCTTTGCAAATTGCCTGTAAGAGCCAGTATCATTAAGTAGCTACTAGCTAGCTAATATTATAAGTTTATGGACTGTATTATTAATTACCTATCTACATTTTTTTATCAATATGAATCATATGCAAGAGAGAAGACTTAATTTGTACTAGTGGAGACCCTATATGATCATTCTGTCTTATTTAATTAATTAATTACTTTTTCTATGAGTCATGACCCAGATCTTTGATTAATTAATTTTTTTATAAACATATCTTTGTTTGACCATGTTATTTTTTAAGATGAAATAGCTATAACAGGCATTAACATATATAATATCACAATCTAGTCATATAATCTAGTTTAACATATATAGGTCTTGTTGGATAAACAATTTCTTTAATTATGTGATTATTTAACATAGATGCTTATTATTCATGTATATAGAAACTTTTTTTATAAGATGAAATAAAATCAAATTATGTATAACTTTTTTTTTATAAGATAAAATAAAGTCAAATTATTTTCATACAAGATATATACTTAAACTATTTTCAAAACTATCATCATGATGAACTTCATGAACACAATTAAAACAGTTTATAGACATGTTATAAGTTATTTTTACAAGCTCTCTCAAATGGTTCACAAGTTCTTAGGTTTGTAGTAGGTAAAGTCATAAATAAATCCAAACAAACCTACAATATATGTTTATTGTCATTGACTTAAAGTTGCATTTGTCCTTTGATCAGGGTGGAGAGTTTTATAGAACATCAAGACGCATGCACAATCCGAGGGAAGCACCAACCAGAGTTCCAAGCAACAACAATGCAGCCTGCATGCTCTTCAAGAACTGCTTCAAGCACAAGTCCATCTAGTGAGGCAAATTTTAGTATATCAGCCCCATTACAAGGATTACCAGTGCTTCCAAAACCACCTGATAAACCATTATCAGCACCTACCTTATTAACTAATTCAGATATACACAACAAGCCTTCCACTTCTCATCACCACCATAACTTAGAACTTCAACTCTTACCTTCCTCTATAAACCCTCAAGTAGAAAAACCAAATTCAAACGATCAAAATTACGAAACACACTTGAAACTTTCAATAGGAAATAATGAGTCAGAGAAACAAAGGAATGATGTATCCACATTGGAACTAGCAAGGTTGAAAGAGTTTACTAGTGAGGAGCTAAAGTTGGCAATGGCAGAAAAGGCTTATGCAGAAGAAGCTAGAAAGGAAGCTAAACGTCAAATTGAGATAGCTGAAGTTGAGTTTGAAAATGCTAAAAGGATAAGAAAACAAGCACAAGATGAACTTGGAAAAGCTGAAGCTTTGAGAAAACAAGCTATTAAGAAGATAAGTAACACTGTTATGGAAGTAACATGCCAAGCTTGTAAGCAACAGTTTCAATCTTCAACTTCTGGTGTTCCATCAGAAGAAACATCCATTGTTATGGGTTACATGTCCTCAGCCACCACTGAAGGGGAAGCAGAATGACACAAACATCTGCCTCAAGAGAAATTAAAGATGATATATTGCTGGAAAAGTTAATTTACAATAAGTCATATGGTTCTTTCTTTCCCTATTCTTTTTTTTCTTTCTTTTGTTTGACTAGCTGAAATTGTAGTACTTGAAGAAGAAAAGGTTCATATTCTTTATTAATATGGTTGTCGAGATGCAGTGTTTAGCACTTTAGGGGTTTGATCAGTCTCTGACAGCTATTGAACAAGGTTTGCTTTAAATGTTTTGTAACTTTTTTCATTGGTTTATTGACATATTCATTGTTCATTTGTTACTATATTAAAAAGATCAAAATAACATGCGAGGTTAGCTTTACCTTTATGCCTAACTAACCGAGTTACATTATGGACAACTTTGCTGGGTGCATAGCTTAAATTGCCATAGCTCATTTCACGATCGTCTTAAACATTTTGAAGGTAATGTTCTAATCTTGATTCTTCAAAATTTTAGACGTTGAAATTGGTATAAGTAGGAATTTGGATCTTAAAAGTTGGCATGTACAAAAACTTGAGCCCTTAACCACCTTGCACATTGGCTTCACCGACCCCGGCTCATTTACGCTGTGAATCTTTATATTGCAAAATAATAATGCAGAAATTGCGATTACAATGTCATTGATAAGTTTCGAGAATCATAGAGAGACCTCAAAATTCTTTATATTATTGCTACAATTGCAATTGCAATTCGAAATTAATCCTGGGAGGATTCTTTATATTGTTTCTCCAAAATTAATTATATAAATACCTTTTTTTTAATGTATAAAATTACTAGTAGGAAAACATATAATTCTGTGGCTTCTAACTTGAATAGGAATTTAGATTCTAATTGAGGATTTGACTAAGAAAACAAGTGGGAGGATATCTACAACAAAACGACAAATCTCTTTGCGGGGACGATTATATGTGGAAATATCCGGTATGGATTATTGGATTATACGGTTTATACATTAGAGGCAATGCATGCATGTGGTGAGGAAGAAAAGAGAATCGTTTGTTGTTGTTTTCAGAAAAAATTGAGACAATATTATTAATGTTGTTGGACTAAAGTATGATTTCTTGGTATGTCCTTTTGCTAGAGCATATGGACCCTTTCTAATATATATTAAATGAATGACACATGTGACATTCATCTGGGTGAATAATGGCAGTGGTTTGGTTGGGGACCATTTTATTTTTCTATACAATATATGAACCGAAGAGGGGGCTATATATACCCCCCTTTGATTATGAAATTGGATGAGAAAAATAAAAAGATATTGAGGTTAAAGATGGCAAGGTCATTATCAATGTGTATGTGTTACTTTTAAATGCGTATATATATAAAGACAGACCATGTTTTTCAGTGCCACAGTTAAAATAGGCATTCGTCCCTCTCAACATAAACAAACACACACAAAGCTCTAAAGAGGCACATGCTTTTAACAGAGAGGTTGCAGTGTCAGCAGCATACCATAGGGGTCGTACAGTATAGTTGCTTTTTCATTAATTAGTTACAATTGCAAAATGCATGGAGCCCATCTCCACATTGTTTGACATAATTTCGACCAGATAAAAAATATCAATCGTTTTTTAATTTAATTTTAGATAACGATTTATTGTTTACTATTTATTTATATCGTTTTTGTTCTTCTAATCTATTTGCATATAAAATTTCAAGCATCAAAGTGTCTATTTTGTTTGATGCAAAGCCACTCAAACTTGCGTCTAAGTGAGTGACTTTCGTGGAAACAAAGAGGTTTGGTTTCCTAACTTTTACGATAACGTGACTTTTTGCAACAACTTTAAAAAAGCAACGTCATTTTAAACCGTCATAAAATCTAAAATTTATATGAAAATATGAGTGAAAGTTCATATATTTCAACATTAAAAACTCATTACGAAATAAAACCATAGATTTCAATCTTGAAAATTTGTTTGCAAATTTATCAACAAAACGAGAATGATATGGGAAAGAAAAAGATAAATTGTAAAATCGTTATATGAAATTATATTAAAAGACCACGAAAATAACATTTCAACGGAGGTAATCAAAGTATTGGTAAACCTTTTCCTTTATGTTTAGTTTGGATAAATGAAAGTAATTTAATGCAAAGAAAGAAAATGAGATTTATGTTATCTTTTTCTTGTAAAAAAAAAAAAAAAAATATCTTTTGCTTATTTGATTGCATGTATAAACAAGAAAAATAAAATTAATTAGGTTTCCCTTCAATAGAAAGATTAACTAGGTTTCATAAGTACTAACATAAATAGTAAAACTTTGCAATGACATTTGATATGTTCAAACATCCAACAATTTCTCATTTTATGGCACATAGTATATGCGAATTTTGTCATTAAACTCTTGTTAACCATGAAAAAAAAAATTAATACGAGATTTACAACAAAATTTTTCTTCTCAAATTTTGAAGACATTTAACCTTTGTAATTAATTTTATCCCTATTTAACTTACGGTTAATATATTCTTTATCATTGAAAACTCCAATACCCTAGGGTTTTAGTTGAGTACATATACATCATTCAATCCTTTAGTGTCATGCCATTTTTTATATTTAATTATTTTAAAATTAATTAATATTTAAATTAATTCTACCTATAAGATTCTTGCATCCAATTAAATTTTAGGATATATCAAATAATTCTCATAGTTTATCTCTATAAAATGTATAACTCTTAATTTTGATTATACAAATAGTTACACATTATTTATGTTGGATTAGTAACTAAAATGATTGTCCTCGTGAGCTTAGTTATGTTGGTAGAGATAATACATAATATATTTAAGATCCGGGTTCAAGGTCACCACAAAAATAGTAACTAGAATGATTTTTAATTTAATTGGTCGCATAATGATCAACTTATTTAACACATTTCACATAGATTAGATAAAAAAAACATTGTATACATTAAGGTGACAATAATAACTTTACATTGAAGTACATGGCGTTAATTAAGGTACATCGAGAAATGGTTAATAGTGCATCTTATTGCTCACTTATTTTATGATAAAAAAATTAAAATTAAATGTGACAGTTATTTTTAGACAAACTTTTGTTAAATAATTCAGTTATTATTGTGAGATGGAGAAAGTATATATTATATATTATTATTATTATTATATCAATCTCACGATAAAATGACAATCATAGATAATTAATTTTAATTGGATTTTAAAAAATTGCCATATGTTTCTCAAAAAGTAAAATAAAACAGATATAAAAACAATTTGTCAAAAAAGAAAAGACATATAAAAACAAAATTGAAAAGGATATATAAAATAAAGTATTATGAGAAAGATTATGGTATATTATATGGGACCAAAATATACGAGGGTACCTTAATGATGAAGGCTGAAAATGTAGCAGGAAAGGAGGGGGGAAAGTGGGTGTGATTGTTCTTTGACAATTCAAACAATCAAAAGAGAAAGAGAGGGCTTCTACAGAGTAGGGTTACCCTGTTGGTGATTATCTAACTAGTGTTTGGGACCACGTGCACCTTCTTCCCCACCTTTTAACGCACCCCGTTCCCTTTTTGGTTCACTGGTGTATGGCCATGCCCCAAATAGTTTGGCTCTATGCTCTCAATTAAATCATTCATAACTCTATATTAATTAACTTTAATGCGTCTTATTTAGGTCGATAACAAGTAAACATATCATTTCCTAAAAAAAAAAAAAAGGTAAACATATCTATCGTCCGTTTACCACCTTTAGTAATCATTACATAAATTAATTGAATGATCCAATCTCAATTTATTGCCTGCAAAGGTAGATTTGTGGAATTACTACCCACTTTCTCTTGGAAAACTTACTCATTTTAGTAAAGAGTTATTCTACCCGTCTCGTAATAATAATCGTGACATTTACAAAATAATTTATCTCAAAATAATTGTTAAATTTAGTTTTGGATGTAACTTTAATTGCTTATTTTTCCCAAGAAAATATGTCCCCAAAACATTTTTCACATTTACGTACTTTATACGTATGTATGTACGTATACATTACACATACAGACACCCATTAACTATTAAATTTTCCTCTAAACAACGTGGTCATAAATTCACTCCCTTAAAAATAAGTATGTGAATAGTATGGATAGATGACAACCGAGCAGTCAGCTATAAAGTACAATTATGCCTTCAACTCAACAATATGAGCAAACTATTAGCTAAGGTGACGACGTGCAAGAAGCCTTGTTCCCATAAAAATAGGGGGATAAAGGATGTGGTTGGTTGATACATAAGAAAATAACTTAGCCAACAATGCCATATTGGGTTGTAACCCGTAACGACAACCCGTTTAACCCGTTATTTTTGATAGGTTGAGCAGAAGTTTTAAATTGGTTTCGTCTAGTTTGTTTGCCTCGCTTAATTTGGTGAAAATGGGGCATGCGGAAACGGAGCGGGTCAGGGCCTGCCTACTTATCAACTAGTTTTTTTCTCTTTCAATAAGTTAGACAAAAGTTAAAGAGGAGTAGCCCAATAACCCATCATAACTCAATGCAATAAAGAAAAAACAACTATTATTTAGATAAATTTAAGATTTTTTTTTAACAATGATCTATCTATTGTGAGGTGACACACTAAAAAAAAAACCCTATTAATGAGGCAGAGAAGAGTGGACTGTTGTCGCTATGCTTACTGTTGTCGCTATGCTTTCTAGGGTTCGTTGTTGCCTCCGCTCCACCTCCTTAGTTGTTGATTTTATTTTGAGACTTGTTTAATGTTTGTTAAATTTATAATGGTGGCATTGTTGCTATTAATTATGATGTTGTCCTTTTTAATTATGTATGGGGTTGGATTTGTCTCATAAGCTTGTTTTTAGCACAATTTAATTTGCAACCATTTTTAAAATAACAACATTTTTCACCTCTAAAAAAACATAATTTTTTATAACAATTTTTAAAAAATTAAAATTCATTAAAAAATATATATTTTTTGTTTGACGGGTCGGTTGGCTAACTTGTCAGTCTGCTCCTAAGCATCGAGGAGTGAAATTTTGAACTCGGCCACCTAAATTTTCAACTCGTTTTAAACGAGCTTAAGTGGTGCGGACAACAAATAAATAGAGAAATACAGAAGAAAAAAAATAGAAAAACATTCCAACGGCACATAAGTGCCGAGCCTCCTTGCTAAGTTCCATAACTCTCTAAGACATTCTAATAATTAAAAGAGCAAAACTTTATTGATTTGTCGAGGGTACAAAAAATTTAGGACCGGTCCTGGTGTAGGCATGTATCTTCATTGTTGGACACGGTCATTCATGAAGTGCCAATTGCGAGATTGTGTTTGTCTTATTGATGTATTATCAAATACCGACAATAGCCAATGCAGGTCGGTTTAGTTGGTAAGGAGTTAACTCATACTCCGTAAGAGTGTAGTTAAACTCCGGCAACCAGCGTTAGGCATCATTAGTACACAATCTGTAAGTACCTCTATAAACACTTTTAAGTTACCATAATGTCTACTCTAGTGAGCCCGAGACCCAACCAAGATAAAGACTGGTTTACCAAAAAGTGAAGAAAGACAATGAAATTGACAATAGGTTAAGTGATATCACCAGAAATGTTGGGATTAGGTTGAGTCGCCTATTTCAAATTTTTGTTACTCATTCTCATGATTATCTTCCACCATGTATTTCTTGCTATTTTAGGTTAAAATAGGTTTCTTTTACAACATCAATAAGATATGATATGATATGATTGGATAGTATATTTGTATGATGAGCCTATTTCATTTAGTTAAGTGTTTCCTACGATTTTTAAGCTCCGTTTGCTTCCATTCCAAGAGTGAGCTATCTAGTTTAACTTATTAGCATATTTTTCCTTTTCTTCAGTTATTAAGAAAATATGTGAACTTTTATGTATTGATTTTGTTAGATTGATTTGAATTACTCACTTTGAAGTTGGGCCTGATGGTTCACTTTTGTCATCTGCTGTTGGTTGATGATAAGTTAATTTGTTCATTTTATATTGTATATTTAGTGTCATATGCTCCGGATATCAACTTTCCTCCAGTAAAGGGGCAGGCCTTGCAATAGTAGCTGAAGATTGGTTTTGAAATATTCCCACCAATATTACGAGTGTCATGTTTTCTGTTTTGAAAATTTCCATTATATTTTCAGCATTTGCAATTGTTGGTGTTGTCATTGGAATGATTACTGCTTTTCGCCCAGCACATTTCGCTCCCACTCAGCTGAACTTTCAAAAATACCCCTACGTTAGTTAATTAACGCAAATGTAAAAAATGTGACTTAGTTTTTTACACATGCGTGACTTAAGTCATGCCGCATGAGTTAACTCACGCAAGTGTTACACCCAGCGTGAGTTAACTCACGCTAGTTTATTATTCTCCAAAAGTCAAGTCATTATGCAGTGAGAAGAGCGAAACTTGCTGAGTTAAAGAGGCAGTGATACTAGTGCAACTACCCCATCTCTCTCTTTCTCCAACTTACAAAGAAATAACCTTAGTTTATTGCTTCCAACACCCTATTTCTTTGCTGCATGTCTTGCTACTTGTTGGCTAATTACAATGTTCAACCCCATTTGTTTATCTCATTATTAAGGGAACATTTTGATCCTATGTGGAAGCACCATGACTAAAATAAAGGTCCCACAATAGATATGATATTAGTTGGAAAGATAATTTGATCCACAGAATGTTCTAATTGCAGTTCATTAGTAGTAACTCACGGAATGCATGCCTTGAGAATAATAAACTAGCGCGAGTTAATTCACATTGGGTGTAACACCTGCGTGAGTTAACTTATGCGGCGTGACTTAAGTCACGCATGTGTAAAATTAAGTCATGTTTGATTTACACATGCGTTAGTTAACTAACACAGGGGTATTTTAGTCAGTTTGACTGGGTGGGAGCGAAACTTGCTGGGTGGAGAGCAGTAATCCATTGGAATACAACAAGCTAGTTCCACCTCTTCTTGGCTTCAACTGAAGCTATTGAAGCCTTTGGCCCACTGGGTTAATCTGTGGATCCAAGATCCTCCAGTGTCCATGAAATGATAATTGCTTTTTTCCCATATGCTTTTGCTAATTCCCGCCTGCTGAAAAATGTACTTACGCGAGTTAACTCACACTCCTTTCAGATCCTTCTTTAGTACGTTATTTACAAAAAAGTGATATGAAATTTTAACATATGACTGACTGTGATGAGAGTACTAAAAAATATTAACAAAAAAGTTTCTCAAAACAATATACAATGTGATTTAAGGAATTTGGTTGTTTATTTCAATACATTTTGTGGTCGTTATTAAAATATGAATTGGATATCTTTTTATGTTCCATAAATGAAAATGAAAATGATTTTTTTCCTCTTATTTTGTAATTTCCTAATTTATATTCCTGCATCTATTAAACTGATCAAATATCAAGAGTGCCCACTGGTCATATATTAATATTTCCTAAGGCTGATTTTTCTTTTTTTTGCCTTAACCTACGGAGAAGAAGATCCTAGTAATTTACACTTCAACTTGAAGATAAGTAAAGTCTTGGTCAATTATTGTTTTAGCTAGGATTTGATCTCGGATTATCACGAACTATTTATCTTAACAGGTTATTAACCACCTTAGGCCAATCTAATACTGCTTATGCAGCTGCTTCAAATATTTCGTTACTCATCTGAGATTTATGTCCAAGTTAAATGGGAATAGTCTATCATATGGTTGATTTAAAGTGAAATTGTTCTTAATTGAATTGCACAAAGCATGGTGTATAAGTATCGTTATTCTGCATATCACCTTTGTGTTTGGTTCATTGCCTTTATTTGATTGGACCACTACAGCTAAATTTAATTCATCTCCTGTTTTCTGATTTCACATCTAATTACTACATTCAAGTTACATTGTATCACTTACAAAAATTAACACAATAAAATGAAGCAATCAATTGTGAAACAAGGCAAAACAAACTCCTGAAATAACATCTGTAGATAATTTAATCTTACAAGCCTCATATATATATGATCTTAAATTCATTCACTTGTAATAATTATGAACAATAACATGGTTCAATTATTAAGCACTGCTGCTACTACCATCAGTTGATCCAGGTATAAGCTCTCTCAACAAGGCCACTACCTGCAGCATGCTTGGCCTTCTAGAAGGCAAATCGTCGACACACCGCAAAGTAACCTCCAAATATCTTAGCATTTCTTTCACTTCTTTCACTTCTGCTTCATTTGTTCCTCCTTGACTCTCCAAAAGCAAATCAGTGTCAATTACTTCCATTTGTTTCCCTTCGCGCACCTTAATCTTAGCCCATCCAACCAAGTTTGTGTCACCGAAATCCTCCTTATCAGTAGGCCTTTTCCCGCTAAGAAGTTCCAACATTACAACACCAAATGAATAAACATCACCCTTTGCAGTGCACCTGAAACTTTGGTAATACTCTGGTGGAACATATCCAGGTGTTCCTGCTAGTGTGCTTACACTGAGATGTGTATCAAGTGCACTTATTAGTCTTGCCATTCCGAAATCTGAGACTCTTGACTCCATTTCATTGTCAAGTAACACATTGCTTGATTTCATGTCTCTGTGTATGATGTGAGGGATGCAATTATGATGCAGAAAACAAAGCCCTTTAGCAGCACCTCTTGCAATCTTCTTCCTTTCTTCCCATGTTAAAATTCGGCGATCACGTGTTTTTATTCTTCCGTGGAGCATCTCTTCTAGGCTTCCATATTCCATGTATTCGTAAACAAGTAGCCTCTCTTCTCCTACTTTGCAGTATCCCAATAAAGGGACAAGGTTTCTATGCTTGATTTTTCCTAAGGTTTCCATCTCAGCCATGAATTCTCTATCGCCTTGGCAACTCAGTCGAATGAGCTTCTTTATCGCGACACATGTTCCGTCTTTGAGTGTGGCCTTGAACACTTCACCAAAACCACCACAACCAATGAGGCTTTCTGCTGAGAAACCATTGGTTGCTTCAATCAACTGTGAGAATTTAAGCTTCCTCAATTGCCTCTGAAAAGTTGCAACATTAATGCTTAATGGCTCTTTCTCTTTATCAATTTTCCATGTTGTAGCAGCATGGCATGCTTGCAATCTATTAAGCATCTTGACTTCCTTGGCCTCTCTCCTCCTTACGCGCATCGCAATCGCCCACACGATTAAAAGACATACAGAAGCAACAGAAATAAGAATTCCCATGACAATGTTGTTTGCCCATGATGCAACTGATCTTCTATGTCCTCCTCTGCCAACATCCTCACTTGGATTCGATGTAGATTGGCTGTTGTCATTCTTACACTCGGGCAATGGAACGCCGCAAAGACCTGGATTGTTTGCATACTGAGTGGCTGGAAGTGTACTTAGTTGTCCCCTAGATGGAATTTGACCAGTTAACTCATTGTAAGATAGGTCTATTTGCACCAAAAATGATAGGTTTGAGAATGAGTCTGGGATAGTCCCCTGTAGTCTATTATGTGATGCATCAAACACTCCTATATTTTTGAGCTGGCCAAGGGTTGAAGGGATTTCACCAGATAGTTGATTGTGAGACAATTCAAGTACCTGTAAGGCCACCATATCTCCGAATTCATCCGGTATTTTTCCGCGTAACTGATTGTAGGAGAGATCAAGATACTCCAGAGTCTGGTATTTTGTGAACAAGCTGAGTACAGGACCAGAATAAAGTCTAGTGAAATCACAAGACCTCAATGATGCTACCTGTGAGAGCCGTTCGGATCGGATTCCTGAGAATTCTAGCAAACCTCCAACTCCTTTACACGAGTTTCCGACATTTCTTACAAACACCAAAGTGTTTCCTGAAAGAATGCCAAACAGCGATTTTGCTCCTTGCTGCCTTCCAAGTCTAGGAGGGATCTCTCCAGTGAGCTTGTTGCTGTTCAAGTCCAACCACACCAAACTGTTGCAATTTCCTAGCTCTGATGGTATCTCACCTGTAAAACCGTTGTTTCCAAGCTGCAGAACAGCTAACCTTGTCAAAAGTCCGAACTCTCGCGGTATTTCACCTGTGAGTTCATTGCTTGTCAGTGATATCCATTCAAGATTGCTGCAATTGAACAACTCAGTTGGAATTCCACCACTAAGGTGATTATTATTCAATATAAGATCCTTAAGATTCTTACATTGTCCCAACTTTGGTGGAATTTTTCCTTCTAAACCATTGAACCATGCTATTAACTGCTCAAGATTCTCAAGCTCTCCTAACTCATCAGGAATTGAACCATTGAGATAGTTCAAACTAAAATCAATAGTCTTCAATTGTGAACACTTTGACAATTCAGCTGGAATTTCACCTGTTATGAGATTATCAGGCATTCTAAGCTCCTCAAGTGAACCTGCACCTGGACACAAATCTCTAGGGATGGATCCATAAATTTTATTTGAACTAAAATCCACAATCCTCAATTTTTTCAATGAAGATATTGAAGATGGAAATTTCATAGAGATAGCATTATTTCCCAACCTAAGTTCCTGCAATGATCCAAGGCTCTGAACTACCGACTCAGGTAATTCACCTGTCATATTGTTGTTGGAAATATCAACTACTTGAAGCAAAGTGCAAGAATTGAAACCAAATGGAATAGAACCAGTTATATTGTTGAAAGAAAGTTTAAGTTCTAAAAGAGAACCACAAACATTTCCCAATTCAGAAGGGATCCAACCAGTAATTTGATTGTGTGAAAGATCCAAAGACTGTAATTTATTCAATTGGCCTAAAGCCTTTGGAATTCCACCAGAAATAAAATTGCTTGCTAAATTCAAACTCTTAAGGCTTGTGCAATTTGACAAAGAAATTGGAAATGAGTCTGATAAATTGTTTCCTGATAGATCAAGTTGCAACAATGATTTACAATCAATTTTGATATCAGAAATTGAACCTGTCAAATTGTTGAAAGATAAATCAAGGGTCTGAAGCTTATCAGAATTTTGTATAAAGTTATCAGGAATAGGACCTGTCAGATTGTTGTAAGAAAGATTTACAACAACAAGATTAGGACAGTTGGAGAATAAATTTTCAGGAACAGGACCTAAAACCTTACCAAGGAATAGATCAAGTTGTGTTATACTATATGGTAACTTAAGCAAGGAAGTGGAATTTACAGAAAATGAATTAAGAGAAAATTTCAAAACAGATAACATATCTAAAGAAGATAAAGGATCAAGAGAAATAGTTTCAGAAACATCATTGTTTCCACTAACTTCAAGACCAGTGACTCTTCCAAGGGTGCAAGTCACGCCATCCCATGTGCATGGATTGGTTTTTGGATTCCAACTTGATAAAGCTCCATTTGGATCTTTCTGAATCAATTTTTTGAATGCAAGAAGGGCCTTTGCATCAGTTTTGATAGAAGAAACTGTTGAAGTTGCTTCAGCAGTACTCATAGGAAACAAAACTATGATCATGATCATAAAGAGTGTTACAGTGAGGTGAGGCAAAAGCTGAAGTGGGTTATTCTCCATTGAGAAAATTATCAAGCTTGAAAAAGAGAGAACTTGCAAGGAAATATAGATTATAGAGTGAGTTGATGAGTGTGGAAAGAGGAATGAAAAAGAGAGTGAGTGAGAATTATGATGAGAATTTGTTGTGGGAAAAAACTTTGTGAAAAGAGGATTGCTTTATGTGTTTTTATAAAATTCAAAGGAGGGAAAGTGAGAAGTATGAGAATAAGTTTGTGTGGTGGGTATTTTATGTATAGTATAGTATATACTATATACTATACTCGTTGCTTATTTTATAATTTTCATCCTCTCTAGTTTTAATTTTTGTGCTAAAAAGTCAAACATATTTGAAATTTTCCATAAGTGTATGTATATTTAGATTGACACAAGTGTGCTGTCGAAATTAATCATCAATTCACATACCCAGCTAAGTAATCTAGGTAAAAATTATTTCAATAAAAGAACAAAATCATATAGAATTAGGATGAGTCACCATTTTACCTAGATCACTTGATCATTTGGATTAAGGTTGGATCTACGAATGTATAAAAACTTAGTATATTGAAAGAGTTCAACTCAATAAAAATATATTAGTTTACCAAATAAATAAATAGTTAGAATAGATATGGAAAAAGAGAGAGAATTTTGATCAATGGAAGGGGTCCCACAGACAAAGGTCTGTCTATATCTAAAGATCGGCGCAATAGAAAGAAAGAAGAACAAAAACCTGAGACATTAGTCTGTGCTTGATCCAAGAGTCACTGTCTGTCAGTGAGGCGTGAGAATGTTTCCCAATTATATACTATATGGCACTGGCAACACACATAGTATACTTACTTAATATCATAATATTGGCACCATGTGCATCATATCTATCTGGTTGTTTTCTGACTTGAACCATTGTTTATGGGATTACACAAATAGAAAGCATGGATTTTAGTCTACGATGGATCAACTTCTAAAAAGTGTTGGTGATTTATGAGTTTTGATCAAAACTAAGTAACCTCAAAAAATATATTTTTGCGGTTTTTATTATTAAAAAGAAAAAAACTAATTTTAACAAAATTGTTATGTATTTCACTTTTTTTTTTGTGAAAAATAATTGTACAAATTAATCTTTTAAATCATATCGGATTGAGTAGCAACCGATGAGATATACATGTATTTCACACGATTGAAAAAGTATTGGTAATATAATATTAGAATGAGCTTTATTAACACTTGTCTTTCCGTCTTTGCAACTAACAAAGATGAAACAATAGACATGGTGATTAGTAGTAGTAATTTATTTTTATTGTTGTATTTGAAATTCAAATATCTCGATTGGTTTTGATGGTAAGAGACTTTGAAATATTAGATTGAAAGTTTGGACAAAAAAAAAAGACTTTGAAGAGAATGAATGGAGGACTTGTTTTTTTCTACTTCTTATATAACCATGTTTTAATTACGAAAAATCATCATCGATTAGGGATGGATAATCTTGAACGTGGAATCCCTCTAAAATAATTTTTGTATGAACATAAGAATTTGAACACTCTATTTAGTCACACAAACAAAAAATTACACATGATATAATCATTTAAAAATTAATGATTGTTTAATTATTATTTTTTCTATTTTTTTCTTTTTATATGTGGGTGATTAAATAATTGTTCAAATCGCAAGAATTGATCATTCTTGTATGTGTTTTATTGAGGGCCCCACGTGTTGAATTTGAAGGTAAAGTCATGATAGTGTGTTATTATGGTTGAATGTTTCCAGGGAAAATAATATAGCTAGAGTAAACGGATGTGGGCCCCACCACCATGAAGCAACATCAATTAGCTCAGTGTTAATGGCATGGGATGTGATGATGTGCATCTCTCATTCTTCCTTTGCAAGCAGGGGCAGATGCCATTACATATTATTATCAAAATATCAACTATTAACTCTTGAAATAGTGACTTGGTTCAATCCATCCTAATCCTAATATTTAACTTTTTAGCTGGGTTTGGGACCATATTTTACTTTACACACTCTAATTATCAGATTCTTCAACTAGTGAATCCCTGTTGAGTTGTTCTGAATCACCAAATTAAGATTTTGTGTCTACAAGACTACAAAGTGGTTGATTTTTTTATGGGAAAGAATTGAATCCCTATGTTATTTAATCCAACATCTCATTTAATTAGGGCACAAACAAGTATGTTAGAAAAGACATTTAATAATGTATTACTTTTACAATAGCTTTTACTTAAAGATCAATTCGGTTGTTAGTGCCCAATCGAATTATGGAACCTAGAAAACATTTGCAAGGTGCCTATATCCAAGAAGCAAACACAGTATTCTTCAAGTTGAGTTGAAAAAAGGTTAATGCCTAAATGAAGAGTTCTAAAATGAGTTTAGAACATTAACATGCAGTGGAAAAACTGAGTCTATTGGAGAAGCTCCAAGTTATGAAATGGAACATGTAACAAAAGAGTTTGCAACTTCAGGTCATTAATTAGATGGTTTGGTGTCCTACATATATATACACAGTTAAATTGGCGAGTTAAAGGACACCAAAAACATTTCATATTGCATGTCCAAAAACAATTACTAGTTGGCTTGATGAATTGTAAAAACTATATCAGTTGGTGTGAACCTAGTCGGTCCATCTTATTAAATGAAATGTTGAAAGTCGAACACTAACTTTTCTGTTGATCAATAAACTCTCGAAGGAACTAAATATGGTCCTATGAGTATTGGAAAATGTTCTTTATTTTTATATAATGGAGAATGTTAAACACTATTTCAAGGATATTTGTTAAGCAACTAATTAAAATAAGTTTTTATAAAAAATTGTGTAACTATTATTTGATCAAAAGTTACATTTTATATTTTCAATACAAAATTTCTATTTATAGGCCAAAACAATTTTTTTTTATCTATAATCTTACCTTTTTAGCTAATTAGATTTTTGAAATAATGTACGCATTGTATAATTTAAAAAAAAAAAAAAAAAATCTGACTTGGCGACTCCTCAATCAAAAATAAGCTAAGTCATAATATTGTTGGTAGATCTAACTTGTTTTCACCTCTTGTTATCATGGTTACTAGTACAACACCATT
>Ga0228710_1002389_pt1 | contig 29550 bp, 19 predicted proteins | sample MedpolnodulmetaG_FD_177995 | JGI IMG/M metagenome (GOLD analysis project Ga0228710, IMG submission 177995) | Root nodule microbial communities from Medicago polymorpha collected in Santa Monica, California, United States - pink nodules | ecosystem: Host-associated > Plants > Roots > Nodule...
CATTATAAAAACGGTGAATTAGATTAGAAAGTAGATTTATATAAAATTAGGGTTTATGGCTTGGTTTGATTAGGATTATGTCATTAGACTTATCCAACAATCCCAAGACAAGAAGAGTCTACTCACTCATGTTCATCGTAGACATAGAAGAGAAGAAGAAGAACATAAAGTAAATAACAAGAAAATAAAGGAAGAACTTTTATTAAGAAAGACAATTGTCATTATTAAATTTCAATAACAAAAGATGAATTGTTGTGATAGCTAGCTACTCTATTTATAGTTTACAATGACTTAAACCCTAAGAAATATAACACTAGAATGTCCCACAAGAAACCACAGGCTTTTAGGTTAGAAATAAACTAATAGGTAGCTTGTCCGGAAAACAAAAAGCAGCAAAAGAGGTTTCTGGGGGTTGGCACGGCCGTGTGGCTGGTGGCACGGGCCGTGCCAAGCTTATGACTTGGGGGAAATATATTTTTGTCTTCAATCTTCGTATTTTCATCCCAAATCAGCTCCAAATCCTCTTTCTTTTGCTCCAAGACTGAATCTTCCAATTAATTGATCCTGAAATATAATAACTTGCAATTGAAGTAAAATAGTTCTAAAAGGAAATAATATTTAAATAAAATAAACTTAAATCTAAATAAAACAAACTCAAATATTATATTAAAAATACTAATTATTGACTCATCAAACTTCTTAAAGAGTCAAAGAAGAATATATTTTAAGATCATTCATAATCTTGAAGGGACATTATACCGAAAAAGGGATTATGATCTTAAATTATTATTTATTCCGTAGGGCATAAAAATATCGAAGAGACTATGAACTTAAGACCATTCTTAATTCTGAAGGGACATTAAACCGAAAAGGGACTATGGTCTTAAGAACACTCTTAATTCCGAAGGGACAGAAAAAGGAGATGAGGAGAAGAAAGACTCGTCAACACAAGTCAATAAAGGGAGAAGAGAGAAAGAGTTCCCGACTACTCAATGAAACTATTTGGTGTGATTTTTGAACTAGGCGAGCTCTCCTTTTATAGGAAGAGTTTGTAACTAATTTGGAGAAAGTTGAGAATTAAGTAACAAACTAATCGGACAAGTTCAAAAAGAAACCAACCCACAAAATTAGCTGAAACAAACTAATGAAGGAAAGATAAGAAATTCAGTTGGATTCTCAATCTTATCACAACAAACATAACCTAAAATTATGAGAAGTGATATCCATGAATAAAGAATAATAATAATAATTATTTTCATTATTATCAGGTATTTAAAATTAAATACCACTATTTAAACACTACTAATGTGTGTGTTCTATTTTATGTGGGACTCCCACACTCTATTTTTTCAATTCACACAACATTAAATCAAAGTTTAATTACTTGGTGTTTAATCTTCCAACCTTCCAATTTCTTTCCATCTTCACACCAATGTTCCAAAACCAGCTTTGGTTGTATAGATTCCATTGGAGTTTTCGTTCCAAATGAAAGTATCTTCTATGTTGGCGTTGAAATGCGGTTTAGGTTAATGATTTCGTCCAAGATGTTTGAAGGAAGAAGAGTATGAAGGATGTTGATAATGGGAGGGATAGCCGCATAAACTTCATTGATTTTCAAGGCGATATCATTTATATGCACATAAGGACATTAGTACAAAGCCCAAACAAGCTTACCAAGAAGAGAGACATTAGAGTCTCTTGCCGTTCTAATGTCAAGGCCGCCCCAATCCTTGGGTCTAGCAATTTTATCCTAACAAACCAAGTTGAGACCTTTGTGGTAAGCATTCTACCAAATGAAATCACGTGTCGTTTTATCAATAAGGTCACAGATATTTTGAGGGAGCCAAGTGATTTGCATGTAGTAAGATGGAATGGAAGACAAAACCGAAGAAGCAAGAGCCAACCGACCAAGTTTATTAAGAAGGCGGTGTTTCCAAGAAGCCAACCTAGTTTGCATTTTTTCGATGATAAAGTTAAAATCACTTTTGGTTGCTCTGTCTTTGAGGATGGGAAAACCAAGGTACTTGTCAAGAGAGGTGGTACTCCAAATGTTGGAGATAGAAGTGAAGCGGTTAATCTTCGAACGAGGTACGCCAGATGAGTAAAAAGCTTGGCAAGATTAATCTTCAAACCCGAGCCCTGAATAAAATCTTCAAACCCATTAAAATAAGATTAATGAGTTTTTTTGTTTTGTTTTTTGGAAATGATATCTGTGAGTAAAGATCCTCTCCATTTATAAAAATAAATGGAAGATGTCATTTAGAGAGAGATACACAAAAAATAGGATGTGGGCCCTACCATCAAGTGAGTTCTACCATCATTACTTATTTTTTACTTTTTTCAAAACTTTATGTGTCTTTATCTCTCCAAAGGAAAGAAATGGAGGTAAACATAAATAGAGAGGATCTTGACTCGATATTTGCATAACAATTTTTTGACAACTTTTGTGACAACTTTCTTTCTTATACTCACATTATATTTTTTATTTCTCTCTCTCTCTCTCTCTCTCTCTCTCTCTCTCTATTGTTTTGGTTTTTGTGTCAATACTATTTTTCTTTGTAAAATTATGGATGTCCCAAAAATTGTCAATAAAAAATGGTTGTTCAAATAACACAACTCTTTTTTCTTTTCTTTTCATCTTATCTCTAGCTTTCTCTATTTAAACAAAAAAAAAAGTGTTATTTATTAGTGTGTTTGATTCATTTGCAAATTACACCACACATCCATGAACACTTGTCCAATAGATGTGAATACTAAGCTAGTTACAGTGTACTATAAAAAGGGAAAACTCGATTTGTTTAAGGTCCACGTTATGTTAAATTGTCTGGTTTGAAGGATCAATCGAACCAAATTAATGGATGTCTAAACCACAAAGACACAAGATAGGTGGACAATCTTGAGTATCGTTGTCCATCATTCTACTAAGATGGGCGTGTTCGGTTCTTTCAAATGAAGCTCCAAAACGACGACGATGTGATAACCATGTTCTCTATATTGGTCAGTTTAGTTTAAAGACACCAATCGAGTTAAACGCTTTCTTGAAGAGACATTTTTGTGATAATTTCAAGAATGTTTGATTAGGTCTGGGACTACAACTATATTACAGATTTGCATGGATAGACCAAATAAAGAACTTAGTTTGTCTTATCCATTACTTCATCTGCTGCCAAATTATAAAGACGTTTTGGGCATTTCACAAATATTAAAAAATAATATTAATTTTGTATGGAAAATAGATATTAGGCTTAAATAATATTTACCCGCTGCCATTTGACCGAGTTTTGGTTTACTACCTGTAATTTTTTTTTGAAATTCCCCTTTATCATTTGAAGATTTTTTGATTTTAGACATTGAACAATCTGATTGTGCAAAACAATGAATTGGCATGCTGACTTGCCCTTTTTAATTCTTTTCCAATTATTTTTAATCTAGTATTTTCTATTACTACAAAATAATTTTAAATAACTAAAACAATTATTTTTAATTCACTTGTATTTTCTATTATTACAAAATAGTCTTAAATAACTGAAAACTTGAAAAATTTAGATTAAAGTCTTCATCTCTTCTAACAAATCATCACAAATTCAGAAAATTATAATTTACGATGGTTATAGTTTACGAGTCGTGTTAAGTGCTAAGTGAATTATTTGGTTGATATTCTTTCATTTGTATTTGAAATAATTGAAAGAATATATAAATACATTAATGTTTCATTGGTATTGTAAATCGACTTATAACTTGAGACAATTTTTTTTCTTTTCAAAACGACTTATAATTTGATACTGACAGAATATCTTGTTTATGTTTAATTATGTTATTGCAATTATTATTGTTGACATCTTGGAGACGATGAGGTGCATTTTTTTTTTTGTGGTGCTCGGGGTTTGAACCCCAACCTTACATATATTATGCATTGTCCATACCAACTGAGCTAAACTCACAAAAACTATTTTCTGTCATTCCATGGCTAGTGGCACCAAAAGGTATAAATTTTCCCATTTATTTTGGTTATTAACCTATTGCCAATACATGTTATTTTTTGGGTGTGAATCCGATGCACAACTATCGAGTAATTCTTAAAACCGTTTTTTTTTTAAGAAACTAAACTATTCCATTTAAATTAGTATCAAGAAGAATCGAATCTGAGTGTTAAGAAAAACACACTCCAAAATTTTAAATCAACTCAGTTGATTATCGGGTTTTGAATACGACAAAACTCTAACACTTCATTCCGCGTTTGAGTGCCAATAAATTTTTTTATTTTGAGGGAGAGCGCCAATAAATGTTATTTCAGTTTATATAAACTGAAATTTTGGAAGAATATAGAATATTAATTTAAGAGGAAATAAAATTGCAATAACTTACACGATATTTTTCCAATAAATTCGCAATGGTGGTTTTATTTTTTTTTTTTCTTTTTTTTTCTTTTTTGTGTAAATGGCTTTATTGTTTTACCATAAAGTGTTAATGAATCAATAACAAAATATGGTATAATAATATATCCTTAAATGAATGAAAGTATTTTTTTTATTTTTTATTTTTGACAAAAAATGAATGAAAGTATTTTTAAAGACAATGAATTGCATTAACATATTTCCATCTTTTCGTCAAAAAAACTTATTTCCATCCTAAATATATTTGTTTTCATTAAATTTGTATAGAACTATTAGAGAAAATTACCATTTTTAAAATATCCCAAGATATTATTAATTGTTCCATTTTTTTCGTATATTTACAAACCAATCAAAGCACAGTCTGTGTTCTTGAGAATTCTGTGTGTATTGTTCATATGGCTCATTATATCTCATCTCCTAAGTTGTGTTCAAGGTTTGAGTCAAAAATTAAGCTGTCTTCAAGGTGTTACATAGACTACTTATCAGATGATTTATTAGGCCAAATTTTCACCCGTGTGCCATCCAGATCAACCGTTGCATGCAAATGTGTTTCAAAACGTTGGCTGAGTTTGATTTCACACAGTGATTTCATAAAACAATTCACATCTCATCAACAGTCTCTTTTCAAATCAATGTTGATATTTGTCACACCCCGTGAACTTATGTTAGCTTTTTGGGAACAATCTCAACAAAATCAGTCTCTAGAGATTCCTATCTCTTTCCCTCAGGATATGCTCATCAAAGGTAAAGGTAGCAGCATATGCGGTTGTTCCAACGGCTTATTCTTGTGTTGTAACAACCGGTACACGTATGGTAGTGGCTATTATGTTTATGATCCGCTTGTGAAAGAGCGTATCGATATACCTGATCCTTCTCCTCCTTTGACGCGTATCGGAAATTTATACGCCGTGGGATTTGTTTGCAAACCAAAGCAGAAGGTGACCGCTCGTTGTTCAAATAAACGCAATTTTCGAGTTGTGATCATCAAGTCCTTTTTAGTAAGGATGTTTGAGATCGAAGTTACTGTTTTCTCGTCAAAGACAGGGCGATGGAATCACATTGTTATGAAAATTCCGAAGGGCTTTGCTTTTGCTCCGCATTGGCTTCTAAGTTTTTCCTACTGTGGGAAGCTGTATTTCATAGGGAGGGAAAACATTTTTGTGTTTGATCCTTATTCAAGAAAAAGGTATACTATTAATTATCCATCGGAAGCCGATGCAATGAATGTAGTGAGTTGTGGGTTTCTTGGGATCTCTGGTAGTCGTTTGAGGATAGCTGATATTAGACAACATGATTTGAGAGTTTGGGAACATGTTGAAAAGAATCAGTGGGATTTGTTGCATTGTATTGATATATCTACAAAATTGCCACAAAAGTTTTGTGTTAATTACTACAAGAGGGTTGCAGGGTTTCATCCTTTTGATGGGGACATTGTGTATTTACATTCTTATGCTGATGGAATTTTTGTTTGCTACTTGGGGACCGGGAAATTTGAGGCTGTTCCTGGTTATGAAAAAGCTGATATAAGTCCTTTTCAACTAGAGATAGCAGATTCATTGCTGCCTCAAGAGTCCAGAGCCATCACCATCGACTGAATAAGATTATTATTGGATGAATGCTACATCTGTTTTTTAATTTCATAGTTTATTAGTTGCTTAGTTTTTTAGGGGGGGAAAAAAATGTTTCAAGTTTTGAATATTACAGTTGTTCTTTATTTGTTAAGTTTTATTTATTAAAAATGATATATGATAATGTAGTTTTCATGTTATAGTCATTTTTTAGATACAATATGTTTGAGTTGTGTTGTTGGTTGTCACTCATAGTAGCTATATTTTCCCAGGAGAATTGTCATTTTCGAAATCAACTTTCTAGATTAAAAGAGATTGTTTGAGGGATAAAAAAGTCATAATCATCTCTGTTGCTCACACACTTCTGATTGAAGGCGTGTCTCGATGTCCGACACGTATTGTGTTTGACACCAATACTTGTGATTATATTGAATTATGTCATTTTCTCGAAATTTGAACGGTGTAGACATGTCCGTGTTAGTGTCGTGTCCGATGTCTGTGTCTACGTAATTTTATATTAATGAGATCTCTCTTCGTCTGTCAATGGTTTTAACCTTTAATTCAAACTAGGTAAATGTCAAGACTCAAGAGAAACAAACATTCCACTATTTGGAATCATATAAGGAATAATGCAAACTCTGAAATAAGGACATCTCATGTGTGGGAAATTTTAGGTTGTACATGTGACGAGCGCTTGTGACCTGCTCTAGTTTAACTCTTACCGAATTCAAATAAATTAGTTTTTAACTCATATACCCTCTTTGGAGGAACAAACAGGTTAGAGGAGTATGAATGCATTGCATTTTCACATGTGTAGTGTACACTTCTAGAAGAACTACCTAGTACCTAACAACTTATTTTACACATGAATGATTGTTTACTTTGTCATGGAGTACAAAAGAAACAGGATGTAACAGAAGAAAAGAGCCGCAAATACAGTTTAACAAATCAAAAATAAAATAAAATTAGGTTAGCATTAGCAAAATATTTTACTGATGATGAGCGAACATGCAAATTGGTCCTCGAAGTTGTTAGCATAAAAAGAAAAAGTTGGAAACCTTAAAATATCATTCAAAATAATTCATCCATTAACTTCTATTACGTGATACCTTAACTAGACATGTCACATTTTTTATGTTGATCTAACATTAATGTTTGATCATTAGCGACTAATTTTCCTACAAAATTTAGACCATGAATTTGATTAACGTATCATGTCATAGTCTCTAACAATAAAAACTAGTGGTAAGACTATTTTGTCATACACTTCACAATGTTCAGACAGTGCAAGTAATCGACAATTTGCATAAATCACGCATGCTTACAAATACATACAGAAGAAACAAACTTTGTAAGCTTTTTTCTGATCAACCAAACTTGACGGTGGTAATCAATTCCTGCTTGGAATTGATCAACCAAACTGTATAAGGCTTTTTCCCCTCAAATATCAGTATTAAAAACTCTGCAAAAAAAAGAAGAAAGAGCTGCAGTGCTCCTCCTGCTACATTAATTTACAGAATGACTTAGCATAAGATAGAAATGTGAAAAGGGTTCCCAACTTCTAAATGTTCATTACTTCAAAAAAAATAAAAACTTTTTAGTAGTGGATACGGTGTTTTTTTGGTGGTGGTGGATATGGTGTTTAAATACGAGTACAACAACTTTGAGAGAAAACATATATAGATATAGGAGGTAGCAGAAGAATGGCCGAGTACTCTACAGTCTACACACAGTGAGTCGAAACTATTGTTTAAGTGTAGTCCCACATCGATAAGTAAAGAAAGAAAGCAAGGGAATGAATATGAGATATAAAAGCAACAACTAGCTAGGTTTCGACTCATACCTTTCTTGGCCTTTTGGCTAAGATCAAGTGTAGTATCTGTTTTTATCAATTTAATATCTGATATGTGGTCCAATGGATCACACGATATTAATTATTTTTTTGAGGGAGAGAAGCCACCTTAGTAGCTTGCTATTGGACTTCTTGAGTGTCGCCTTTGCGTTGCACTATTGCATGGGCCGGTGCACCCCATCAATTAAGTTTGATTTTTTTTATTAACATTTGGACGGGTACTTTGTGCCTTTGCAAACCGTTGTGTTGTATAATAGTTTATGTGAAATTTTAATTAAAATTATTTTAATTTTGTTTAAAATTTTAGGTATAGATAATAAATATTTTTCACTAATAAACTCTATTCAATTGTATATTGTATAACATGTTTTGGAATATTTTCTTCGGATATAGTATAGATTATTGGGTACAATGCCTTAACATTGATAGCTCGAAAAAGTACAATTGTGATTCACTTGTATGTTAGCGAGGAGTAGGCGTGTAATAGGGAAATTCAAACCAATATATTTTTCACAAAATTCAGATATATAGTATATGTTTTTTTCTTTCTTCCTTTCTGTTTTCCCTAAAACCACGGCAAGTCATCATGTTAACACAAAAGCTTCAAATGCCAGCTTCTTCAAATTACCACAATTTTGCTTTGAAAATTCCACAAACGTCCGTTTGTCAACCAAACAGACACATGCATGGTGCCAAACTGATGAAATACAAAATTTTCAATTTGATTGAATGAAATTTTCAAAATTTAAAAACTTATTTTCAAGAATCTAAAAAATATATTTTTCTTCATAATCCCTAATTTTTTTCACACTATTATAAAAGGTATGTGAATAGAACATATTTTTAAAAATAATCGTACAAATTATGAAATAGAAAAGAAAAAGAAAATATAACAATTCTATTTATTTTGTAGATAGATAAAGTGACAATTAACAATTGAAAACTTACACACAAATGAGAAATACTGGGTTGGAATTCAAATCACATGTCCAACCGAACAATTTTAGAGGAAGACTTGCTTGAACACAAACACAAATAAAAAAGGTTTGGGCACACTCACACAAGTAGAGAAAAATAAATGAAAAATAATTTAGTCATTTCGTTCAATTATTTTTTCTTTAATTTTGCTCAATTATGTGTGTCTAAACACTTTTTCCTTGTATTTGTGACCAAGAAAGAATTTCTCACAATTTCAACATTTGGCAACTAGGATTTGTAGACTAATAATTCTATTTGTATTTCAAGTGATATGATACACCAGTGCGACCTTTTTTTTTGGACAAAACCTTTTTATATTTTTAAAATAAATCAAAGGAAAAATAAATTAAAATAAGAATTAAATCCTATTTATTACCACCTAAAAACCTTTTTATATTTTAAAAATAAATCAAAGGAAAAAAAATTAAAATAAGAATCAAATCCTATTTATTACCACCTAAAGAACCAATACTATTTTATTCAAAATAAAAAACTCAACTATTTCCATGTACAGGATCCAAAATTGTTACTAGTTCGTTCTCCCAAAAACAATGCCATTTCCATTAGATTGAATCAACACAAGTATGTTATGACTCATGTCATCTCTGTTTTGTGCTGGTGGCTGATAAATAAATGGAATATACATTTCAGTTTATCTTATCATTCTGCTCCAAACTGCTTCTCATGTTTATTCTTAATCACCCCCATCCTAGCTTGCTTTGTAGGCATACATATATCCATGAAGCTTTTTTACCTCTTCTGATGACTCAGTTAGTAAGTGATCCACGTAGAGACAGATTGTAGATGCACTGAATCAGGATAACCGAGCAATGCACGTATTATTTAGTTACTGCTTTCAAAACAAAAAACAGACAGACCCGGAAATAGAATTGTGGCTTACCTAAGAGGACCAAATGGCAACCAGATAACATCCCAACGGAACTTCGGCAACCTACCAAAAAAGATCGTTATTATCACACAGTGAAAGATGAGAAGCACCTGAAACAGAGCATGCAACCAGCTGAAAACACAATTGAAGAGGGTGCTGAAAGAGCACTACAATAGGGAAAACAATCATTTTGTCCTTTATTCCGTTATTACTAGAGTAGAATTGGTACACTCTTCTTTTATATACATTTCAATTTTATTTGTGCCCAATTGCAGACCCTTTTGATTCATGCAGCTAGAAAATCCAAACTGAATGCAACTAACAGCCAAATGGTGCAATAATGTCCTGCTATGAATTAAGTTCAACTATAACTTGATCAATATTTTTTGTATTCCTCTATCTCTTACCAGTGAACTATGAGTCTCTTCCAAACACATCCAACCAACCTAAAATAAGACATCACTATATTTCCAACAATGATAGCCATCGTAACTTTTTCTCTAATGATTTTTGTTAAGAGTCCCACATCGGATAGGTGTTGGCCTAACAATGTGTTTATAAGTGAGGGCAATCCTCACCTCACAAGCCGGTTTTGTGGGGTTGTGTTAGGCCCAACCACGATTTCTAATATGGTATCAGGGCCTCTCCATGATCAATTGGGTCACCTGCTATCAAGTTTCCGCTATCGGGCTACCCACCATTTATGTCCACGAACCAAGCCCAATAGTGCTGGTCGTGAGGGGGTATGTTAAGAGTTCCACATCGGATAGGTGTTGGCCTAACAATGTGTTTATAAATGGGGGCAATTCTCACCTCACAAGCCGGTTTTGTAGGGTTGTGTTAGGCCCAACCACGGTTTCTAATAATTTTATTCCTAATCTTGACATGGAAGTTATACCACACACCCCTACATTTATACCTTCACCCCAACATTTGACACAAACTACCAAATTTACCCTTTGTATAAAACAAAACACAATCACCCATTCACTTTTCACCCCCACGCCTTTTTGTAGAAAAACACTTCGCTCGTGGTTCAACACTTTTCCTGGAAAAAACACTTCTTCTGTTTCTGCTTCCAACAAACAACAAGCTTTTTTTCCTGTGTTCTCTCCATTGTTTATGTGTTATTTCTCTTAAACCTTTCATGTGTTTGTTCTTTTATTTGTTTACTAGGAATAATTGATTGAGGTTTGCTAGGTTTTCTGGGTTAGGAATCATACACAGAATCGTGTTCTGGAAATGACGATTTGATGAAATGTCGTCGTCTGGGTACCGTGTTCCCAAAATCGTGTTCAACAAAGGGTTCCGGATAATTCTTCCGGGAATCGTTTTGTGATGAATTCCGGTTTCTTTTTTTACGTTCTTAATTTTATTTTTATTTGACTCACTTTTTTAATTCTATTAGACATTAAGAATACACAATGTATGTAGAGAGTTGTGGCGAGTTGGACAATTGTTTTTTTGGCTGTCTATTATGTTAATTATGGTTTTTTGAGGTCTTGTCCGCGCTTGTTCTTTGGTTTTGTGGCTGACTCTGTTTTATTTAAGCCTTCAGGTGTGTTATCAGCAAGGTGTGTTATTGGATTGTGGGGCTTTCAATTCATTTGTTTTTTTTTTCTTTTCTCCCTTGCGTGAGAGTTTTTTGTTTTCCTTTTTTATTATCTGTTTTGGAGGTTGTAGCTTTAGTGCCTTGACACATCTTGTGTAATTGTTATTATAAGCTAGGAGAAATATGTGTACAAGTTGTTCAACAAAATTTGAATTGTTGTGAGTGAAGATTTGTTGCAAACGAAATATTGAAAAAAGACAAGCTGTGATTTTATCGATTACGGAAGTTGGATTTTTTAATTGGAATTATTGAAAAAATACGCCGGAACACTAGAACATCACTTTTCCGGTTTGTTAATATTAGAATTATAATTATTCAATTTCACGACACCCACATGGACCGGAAAGATGAATATGAGTGTTCCGAATTTTTTAAGCTATGATTTAATTTTCGGAAACGTGAATATGAGTGTTCCGAATTTTTTTCGGAAATGTTACATAGTGAAAAAAAAAATCAGAAATACATACCATGTAGGGGTGAACACATATTGATTTAGGAAATGTTAAATGTCAGGGTGAAAAATTAATGTATAAAAGGTTAAATAGCAAAAAGGGGTAAAATTGGAATATTTAAAGGTTTGTAGGGGTGAAAGTACATGTGTCGGTATAGGGTAAAATTTGCTCTTGACATGTGCAACCAAACAATCTTTTGTAGCCTTTTCATCATCCAATATTCAAATCTTCATGTGAATCATAAGATAAGTGACATATCATCCAATAAAAATGACATTTTTAAGGGTTAAATAAGTTTTTCATCCCTATAAATATAACGAATTTTGATTTTAGTCCCTATAAAATTAAACTGAATGTTTTCATCCTCACAAAAAATTTTATTTTGTTTTTGATCCTTAATGGATATAATTTTAACGTGTTTTTGACATTTTTTGAACATAATATGAATATATAAATGTCGAATATAATAAACGGACATAACATGGATACAATTTGAACATAAGAGTTATAATTTTGCCATTTATATGAACATAAAATGGCCATTAAGGACGAAAAACAATAAAAAAAATTGTGAGGATGAAAACATTCAGTTTAATTTTTTAGAGACTAAAATCAAAATTCGCTATATTTATAAGGACGAAAAACTTATTTAACCCCATTTTTAATTAAAGATAAGTGACATATCAAAATTATAAGTTGATATATCATATACGAGCTTCTAAATAATTGATGTTTTAAGTCATAAATGAAATGATAAAAGAAAAATGGCAAACTATATAAAATTGACAAAAAAGTGGGCTCAAGTAAACAGAGTTTCAGTAATGATCCATTAGAATGAATTGGCATTCATCAGTTATTACTTATTAGTGAATCGAGATTTAATATGAGATATATGTCAAAAATAGACATACACTAGGGATCCGTATCAAGATATGACTTGCATGTATATAAGATACTGATAACTAAAGCAAAATTTATTGAGTAATACTTTTCTATTAGTAGTATTGTTCTATTTCAACCATCTTGCTTTAATCCTATGGTTAACAACACACCCATTGATCTCGTTGTAGTTAGTACGATTAACCCATGTTACTTAAAACATCAAACTTGTGATGTTGTATGCTCTTCAAGTTTCACCTCTAAGTTGATATTTGCTGCCAAGATGGGGTAAATACATTCAAAAACTCCCACATTGATGCAAGAGAAAAGGTATTTATCAAAATGATTTAAGTCAAATATGGGAAATATGACTTCTATCCAAGGTTAAAAAGATAGATTAAAATTAAAAAGTTGTATTGTATGAGTCTCCAAGTGCACCGGGTTGCCCTTTTTTATTGTATGAGTATCCAATAGGTGAGTAGTGAGCAAGAAGAAAAATTGAAGAGCAGATCATGCCTAGCAAATATTTACAGTTTTTGGTGTAACATGTACCACATACAGCTCGCATTGTAATTTTCCTTCCTGCATATAAGTTATATTGGATAGCAGTCATAATTCCCCCCTATGATTTCTACTAATTTGATAAATACTTTTCACTTGCATCTATATGGAGTTACACTATCCTCGTGAAAAGGTCACTCTTGTTAAACTTGCATTTTATATGCTCTATTTTACTTCTACTTTGGCAAAAGCCAAGTGCGTCCAAAGTATGTCGCTACCTCCACAACTTTCCATTTATTTTTCTCCCCATTCTCCAACTAAGGCTATATAGTCCACAAAAAGCATATATCATGGCACATGTTTAACATATTCAATAAGAACATCTAGAACAAATATGAAACGAATACAACTCATATCATAAGTTTATAACTGGTTTACCAATATATTGAATTCATAAGGAGTATATAAATTGCTTTTGTTGATGCTTATTTAAGAACTTTACCTGGACATGTAATATAACCAGAAGATTGCCAGAACAGTGTCAGTATACCATGAGTACCAGATCCATCTTCTGTGATGCATTGACTCATGAAGAAGTCCTTTGATGGCAAATGAAAATGCTAAAATAGCCACAAAATCTGTAAAAGTCATACAGTTAAAAAAGTTTAGAGTAATAGTCCTGACAATTTGAAAAGCGCATAGCATATCATATTTCATCCGCAATTGCAAATTAGTACAAGACTACAAGCATATAAGGAAGTCAAAGGATACAAACTCAATATAAAGGGTCTAAAATCCACAGTTATATAGTTAAAGGACAATACAATAAGAATCAAAGAAATAGGCAATGATATAACATAGGAAGCTGAAGCATATGTATAAGATCCTCAATAAAAAGAGAAGTGAACCTGCAGATATAATCATCCATGAGTCGATCTCCTCCATGAAGTAAGCATGATACCGCTGTGCATCAAAAAACAAAGAAAGGCAGCAACAAAATTGGGTCAAGAAATAACCATTAAATTCAGAAAACGATAAAACAAAATTTATGTCCACTTCTAGAGTGAAAAAGAGTATGAATGCATAGCATTTCCACATGTGTCCACTTCAAGAGGAACATGATCACAGAAGAACTACCAAAAAACTCATTTTACATATGAATTATTGTTTCGTTGCCGAGAGAAGAGGTTTCTTAGTTACAAAAGAAACTAGAGTACTTGAAGCATACCAGTTCCCATGGAGATGAAACTTGGTGGAAGATGGAGTACAAGAGAAACAGGATGTAACAGGAGACTAGAGCCGCAAATACAGTCTAACAAATCAAAAACAAAAATTAGGTTAGCATGAGCTCAATATCTTATTGATGAGTGAATACGTAAATTGATCCACGAACTCGTAAGCATTGGCTGAAATAGCCTATCTTTTATGAGAATTGGCAGAAAAATCCCTGGAAAATGTAGAATATCATTCAAAATGATCCCTCCATTAACTTCTACCTATAAAGGCTATGATGTGACACCTTACAATTTCAGAAATGTATTTGCCAATTCGCCAAAATAAGAACGGATACTTACAATTTCAAGCACAGATTTGCTTATTAACTCTATAGATTTCAATCAATTTGTCTAAAAAGGAGAGAGAAAAAACGTAATTATGCATCGAAATTGAAATTTGTAAATGTACCCTCCATAAGCGACTTTGTTGAGCTTGATTTGTTTCTAAAGAACGAACCAACTCTTCTTGCTCTGTACATCAAAATCAAAATCAGCGTTAAAAAAAGAATTACAAAGAAGAATAAATGTTTGGAAGAAAAGGACCTTTGGAATCGAGGGGGCGAGAGTCATCGTCGTGAACAGGAAGAGAGTATTTGCGATCTTCTGAATTTCTCCGAAACTTTCTCGCAAGCTTTTTCATTTTCGAACTTCTTTACTTTCCCTCAACACTTCCACAATTTTGGAAATTCTTCTTGTTCAAGGATTCCACTATTTTTACGGGGTAATAACGGGTACTCTTTCCGTTTTAAAATGAGTTTGTTTTAGTAAAAAAAAAAATTGTTTTAAAATGACTACTTGCAAATAACCACTATACCACTATTTTTTACGGGTAATAACCGGTACTCCCTCCAATGCAATAATAACTTTTTCTTTTCTATTGTACCTTTCAATTAATACTACGTTACATTACTTGCAAATGATTGTTTTTTCTTTAATGAAAAACAAACAATAGTTGATTAGGATAATTTAGTAAAATTGTTATGTCATTTGAATACTTTATTCCATTTTTTAATCTGTGAGCAATTGCGACGGAGGGAGTATGTTTTTGGTTTTGTACCAAAAAATAAAGTCTTGGTTCAATACAAATATTCAAACTTTTTCGGTTTAATCTCATACAAATTTTCTTCGACTTTTACATCACCACTTTTAATTTATACTTTTAATCCAGTTTTGACTTGGCCACCGATTGCCAATTGAAGGACAACCACAACTAGGATTTTGTATATCAACAGGTTTCGTGTCTGGTTGTAATAATAAGCCTCAACTGGAATCAAATGATTAATTTTAAAAGCACCGTGTTAAGCTTATTGATAAGTTTATAATGTGACTCAACAATTCAATTTGAGTCAAGTATCTATATACTGCAATTGATACCAATCTGGTTTTAACAAGACTGATGATGCTGCTACTGCTAGTCTGCTACCTACCATTGCTGTGTATGGTTCTTGTAAGTATCATAAATTTATAATTCATGATCAAATAATAATCAATAATACAAATCCTGAACCCTACTTATATATTTGTTCAGAAGTAAGAACAGGTCTCACTCCAATCTTTTTACCAAGATTTTAGTCGTATACTACTTGTAATGAACTGTTTTCATTTTCTCAATACATTCAGGAGCAGAAAAGAAAAGAGAGTAAAAATCATTGCTGATGTTTAATCTTTCTAAGACAGGCAAACGGAATGCAAACAAAACAGAGAAAGGAATTTAAAATTGTCATACAAAATATCCTCCATGTCTCGACAAAATTAAATTTAAAAACCAGATTAACAAAGCTAAAAGACATCAATCCTCATCATCAATAACCTTTGTGCCCAAGCCTTTTAACTCTTCCTTGGGGATTTCAACAACAGTAACAAGTGAGTAGAGCTCTTCCTTAGCGTCTTCATCATCATTCCTCTTGCGGGCAATGCGTACCCTAACCCTCCTTGGGACACTTCTGATCCCCTGGCTCCAAATAGCCTTGTTCAACTTGACGTCCACTCTGACATCATTGGTTCCCATAGCCTTTTGGGCAAACTTCCTGATCTCCTTTATTGCTTTAGGAGCTTTCTTCTTAAATGTGCTGTTTTGCATAATAACACAAAATATGACTATTAAAATTTCAGTTAAAACAACAAAACAATGAGCGAACCAGGTATCAGCCTAAACTTTCTCCATAGAAATGTCATTTAACATCGACAAATGCAAAAGTAATAGTAAATATGTAAAATAATCCATCCAAGCAAAAAAACCAACATACAATACATTGAGTTGCAAAAGGGGGATATGCATCTAAATGCCATGTGTAAGAGCGGCTGAAACGTCTTTACAATGTTACATCAAAGTATTGTCTCACAAATCTATATTTCTTCCTCACAGTTATCAGAATGTTGTGTAAATCACATGTTAAATAACATCTATGGCAGCACTAGACAGCTAGTGATATGCTATTTGATGTAAATTCGTGTGAAAATGAAACTATGGCAACGTAATAGCACGGTTGACAACATTAATATCACAGTCACTGAACATTTAACATTCATACAGCTTAATTACAATATAACTTAGGTCTGCCATTGAAAAACACCTTCAAAAGAGATTTTAAAAATTTACAAATAATAAATAAATCATAAATATTCCTACATATCTGATCGAAAATAAACAATAATTATTTAGCTATGAGGTTATACAAAGAGAACAAAAATGAACAACAGAGAGAGAGAGAGAGTTACCAGCCATGGAGGCGTTTGTGGAGGTTGATGGTGTACTCTCTGGTGACAACCTCTTCCTTCCTACCAGCGCCGGTCTTCTCCACCATTTTCACTTGTGACCTATATATTAAACAAATACATGAAACAATTCACCATTATCATAAATTGTTTGTGATTCGGGATAAACAAAAAGGAGAGATGGTTAAAGAAGCAGAGGTGGACGGAACTTACGATCTGGAATATACAGACGGCGGAACTCAAAAGGGAGAGCAAACGAACGAGGTCAGAGTGAAGACACAAAATCGGCTTAAATATAAAACCCTAATGCTAATGGGCCTCATAGGGTTCCACTCAATCAAACATTTTTTTTTCTTTGTAAAAACAAAAAACCATTATTAATTATTTTAATTATTCATTGTTAGTATTTCTCAAAATAATAATGGTATTTTTTTTTTACGGTAATAATAATTTTATTTATTTACTGGTTGATTTGTTTTTTTTGTGTAGACACTCCAGTTCCCAATGGAAAAGACATTAGTAATTATAAACAATTGTTATCAAAATATCATTTTTCAATAAAACAAATTTTTATAAGTCATTGCGAGCATCTCAGTGGGTAAGAACATCACATTATATATGATGGAGGTTTGAGTTTAAACCCCGAATTCTCCACTTATCACTTAAATGTGAATTTCAAGTCACTAGATTACTTGTAAAAAAACAAGTTTCTATACAAAATATAAAAAAAATAAAGGGTAGTTTTGAAAATGTAATTATTTCATTAGATCAAGGAAATTAAAGGAGATGAACAATTTATATTATTAATATGTACTTGTAAAAAACTAATAATAATCTATGTGTAATTTTATTCCTTAAAAAATCTATGTGCAATACGTTTGCTTATAATTGGGTTTGAGCATCTGAGGGAGTGTAAAAATAAAATTGGCCGTGAATTGTTTTTAAAGTTTGTAAAAATTCATTTAAGTAAAATTTTAAATTAATATAAAATATATGTTATGTGATAAAACAACCTCTTATTTATCAACAAGGGTAAAAAATTAGACGTCCCGTCCACGTGATCTTAACTCAATTGGTAGGGACATTGCATAATTTATGCATGGGCTGAGGTTCGAACCCCAGACACCCCACTTCTCACATTTAAATATGAGAGTTCTAGCCACTAGACAAAAAAAAAAAAAGGATTAGACTATCACAATATCCTGAATCAATGTTTGAATTTTAGTTAAAAATATATCCACATTTAGTATTTAACATATCTCAAATATCTTAAATATGATTATCTTTAGTGCACGAAACCTACAAAAAAATTTATTTATCAAATAATAGTAAAATTAACAACAAAACAACTTAACATCATATGATGTTGAAGGAAATCCAGGAAGAAAAGGAACAAACTCTTTATAACTTCGAGTTAAGTTTTTATTAGTCAAATGCTTCTTTTTATACATATTGTTTTTACAGTTTTTTATACAAATTTTTCAAAACAGAAAACAAAGTGAAATTTAAATTTTATAATTATAACTAAAAATAAAAACAGAATATGTTTTTTTGAAGGAAGAAACTTCTCATCACTATAAAATCTCTTCCCACATATCCCCTTCTTAGAATCTTCGAAGTGCACAAGCCATGAAATAAATAGAAGAATACTAATAAATAGCACAGAGATGCCGCATCAAGAATCATGAGCACTCTTCTTAGTCTGTCCAGGAACTGTCTACCAAAACTATTAATTGGTGAAAGACTATTAAATAGCCAGACTCAAATACAATTGTACAATATTGCACCGGCATCCATCTTCCAGTTGATTAGATGCAAGTGAAGCTGCATGATGCGGTTCAGTGCAGTGCAAATCAATCTATAGATGTTTCATTTCAAGCTCTCAGTAGGGCCACATACAACTAACAACTAACCTGCCTTCTAAGTCATAACTGACTTGTGTTTTACATAATCTACTCTTACAATGTTGATATGTACGCGCTCTATCTTTAGTGAAAAAAAGAATCACATTGCCGGAGGACTTCTACTTTGTGGCACTGCCAAGTAAACGTCTGCTATTAATATGGCCACTGCGCGAATGTCTCCACAAACTAAGAGCCAAAACTGCCAGGCCAGCAATTCCAGCTAAAATCTGCAATAGGGAAAAAATCGACAAGTGATTATGGTTGTTTAGAATATATATATAACCCAGGCATAAATCTTTCCACAAGAGGCCTAGAAGAACAGACCTTTGCTTCTCTGCCACCATTTGTTCGAGTAGATTGGAATACTGATTTCAGGAATTTAAAAGGAGAAGACTTGGGCATAAGTATCACTGCGGTATACTGTTTTTTGCAAGGATAAGGCAATATTCTTTGTAGTGCCAACTGTGCAGTTGATGGGGTAAGGGATGATCTGACTTTTGACCGCCCTTCACCTTGAATCTGCAACAGGATAATTGCAAAATAAATAACTTCTCATTAATGCGAAAAAGAATAAATATGATTATATAACCTATGCTGCCATTACAATTTGCAATTGCAACACATAAATAGATAAATTAATAATTTTGTTATATTAAAAGAAGTGTATGTCTGGACGAACAGATATAATTTTGAATTTCTAATGAAAAGAAAAACTGAATGTTTATTTGCAATTGCATTAGATCATAACTTGCAAAAGAATAACACATTAATTGTCAAAGCAAAACAGACTATTAGGATATAAGGAAAATATCTTATTAATTTGTGTAAACAAATAATTACTTTTATATTTTGAGTAATCATTTTCCTCCCTCTAGATTCAAAAGACTAACCCTAAAACTTCAACATCAACTGAAATAGAGAGATATTCTGCATTTTCTTCATTTCAAAACTAAAGCAACGGTACTGGAATTAGAAGTTGAAATCCATTCCTTTCCAACGGGGAAAACCAAAATGCAAATATTCATCCTCGCAACAGACAGCATCGAAGTTTACTGAAACGGATAATACAAACAAAAAGACAGTAATTGACACTAACCTCAAAAGAAGTGCCAACATCACCAGAATAGACTCTTGATTGGTAGCTATGTAAAATCCGGTCCAGCCAGTAATAATTTTCCTGAAAGAGCACATAAAAATAAGAAAAAGAAGTTTGATGTTAATGTTACTTCCATGATCCATCCCTTTCATCCACAATTCAAGATGCCATTGTAGATAAAGAGATGTGAGAAGAAGGAGCTTTTGAATTTTATCATTGTTTAAAGTTGAGATGGGGAAATGAGAAATTGTTTGTCTGGTGTATATATCTATCTATTACACTGATAGCGTAGAAAAGGCTATGATGCTAATGAAACAAACTTTAAGGCTAAACCAACCTGCAATCCATTCTCATGCGCTCTTTGCTCAATTTCCAGTACGGTTGAAACATCCTGTTCTGTAGGTCCTTCGTCTTGAAGACGCAACATTTCATCCAAAGCAATATCAACCTGTAAATGATTTACAAGACAGTAATTTTTCACCATATAACAGCATAAAAAGTTTGCTTATATTACATATGGAGGAGACTTGCCAGCTTGGAAGATATCTCTGGATCACATGAGAAATTTATGCTAATGTCTCCACGAACAATACCGGTTCTTGAGGGTTTATTACCGCCAAGGAATACTGAAACACCTACAGAGTATATCTGGTGCATAGAGGTGAAACCTCAGAAATAATGTACCATATAAGAAGGCTGAAGGCAAATAGAGATAACACATAGTACTCACCTGCCCATGCTTGAAACGGAGAACCTGCATTATTTTTGTTTCCAGAAGCTTGCTTAAGAACCCAACAAAGTGAATCTCTTCTACCTGAAAGTCATGCCCCAAACATGACCAAACACAGATTATACGAGTTATTTGTAAGATGCAGTCAATACAAGTTTTTATATAATTCCATGGGTTCAACAACTACGAAAGAAAGGAGCACAGACCATGGTCCCATTCTTCAGCTCCACAGGAAAGCATATCTGTACCAAACATTGTGCTTCCACCATGGGACTTCGGACCACTTCTCTACAATCAAAGAATATTGTTTATTTGGAAGATGCATTCACTGAATCTTTTTAAAGTGTTTCAGTATCCATACACGCCTCATAATATAGAAATATGCTCATAACATCCAGATTATCAAAAAGATGCAATAGAAAAAAGCATACAGCCTTTTCGAGATTATGTTAAAGCATGGTCATTTCTTTTTTCCTTTTGACATAAACAAAGAAGTCCATTTATCACTTTTCTCCTACTTAGAACTCTAAAATTTGTATTGTTTTACTTAAGATATTCATAAATTGAATCAGTTAAATCATTTGAAAACTACTGTCACCAAAACAACAGATTTCACTGAAAACCTAATTTTTTTTATCTCATTAAGCCCTACTCTAATGTTCTGTATAATCCTTAAAACTCAGTCAAAGTTCCACTAAACTTCTGGCTTCTGAACTATCAAAATCCTTAACTCTAATGTTGATATAAAATTAGAATTTAAGGGTTTTGGTTGGTGATAAAAAATTGACGGCAAGGTTAATTTGCATAACTTAAAAAATAGATGGATTTGATTGGCTAAAAAAAACAAACTAGAGACCAAAAGTAGAGCTACGCCAAAAAACATAAATAGTCTATTTGAGAACCTAACAAAATTTTCACATCTTTTCCTGAAGATACAAAACTACACAATTATATTAACACCAACAACACCTTCTGTTTGTGAATGCAATGCACTGATGTACCTATGGATGGCTGTTGGAAAAGTGAAAGGCAGTCCTTTCAGATCATCACGGTTAAAATGCATAATAGATTCAGGAGGCTTTGGTATTCCACCCTGCATGGAAAGATATCAATTGGTATAGAATCATTCAAGGTCTGCTGCCTTTTGGCAAGTGGATGTATACTCACTAGGTACTGCAATATTAAGGGAAGTGCAATAGTAGGATCAATATTCCCAACAATCACAACAGTAAAAGCCGAAGGATCTCTGAAACATTTGCTGAAGTATTCACAAGCTTCCAGAGGATCAACCTTTTGTAGGTCACATTTTTTAATCGGCTGCATAACACATATACGTTGAAAGTCAAAAGTAGTTTATTCAGTTTATGATTAAATTGACACCAGAAAAATGTTATACCCTAAAAAAATAGGAGTTTCCATAATTAAGCTCCTTTACACGGTTTGTAAAAGCAGTATAGGGATCCCTATCTTGAGCACAGACTGCTTCTTCAGCCATTTGCATCACTATTTTGACATTTTCCTCATCTGGGGTTAAATTTGTTGTGAACAGCTGATAGACAAGCTGTAAAATAAACAATACTATCAGAATAAGAAGAAGGAGATAGCACACATTGAAAAATAGAACTGATGTCTGTGCACAAGTGTGGAAGTCATAACCACATGAATCTTTGTGAAAAATCCAACAAGATATAACACTTGTCAGATGACCAATATGATACTAGACACATCAAATTCTCACAGATCTAACTTTAGAAAGCATGCATTTTCGATTAATATGTAACTAATGCAGGCCAAAAGTTTAACGAACCTAGGCTGTGTTAAACAATTCAAATTACACAATAAACTGTGTTATGCATCAGAGTCATAATGGACTCAGATATGAGGTAATCAAAATATACTTCTTCGGAAAAGATGGGACCAAACAAATTTGAATGCTGCTCAGAAACAGAGAGGCTGAAAGCACTTGCAGAGAAAAAATGAATATCATACGAGCACGCTAACAAACCTAAACACACACCTGCTGTTTGACTATATTAAGATGCAAACACTTTCAAGTGTTTAACGATGAAAGGGAGAAAATAAAGACGATATAAGTGGTTGAATCTGGAACAATTTCAAAACGAAGCCGATGCAAGCATCGCAAGATTTTACGGCACTGAGACAAGCACCTGTATGTAACATAGTCTTGGAGAATCGTATCGCTACCAACCGAACAAAAAGCAGAAAAGCAAAAAATACAATTAAAAGTTTTGAGCGATTACAAAGCAACACACTTGGGTGTAGCTTAGAATTACAATATAGATGGAATTTACATGTTGAAGTTATGTTATGTCTAGAAAATACTCACGAAGAAAAGGAGAAATATACGGCATTCAGAAAAAGATTTACCAATACATACTTGCTTTGTAATCGATCAAAACTTAAAGATAAAAAATACTTGATTCCTGCTTTAAAACATAGACATATAGTTTTATAATTTAAAACCTACTGTTGACTATATTAAGATGCATGACCTTTCAAGTGTTTAAGGATGAAAGGGAGAAAATACAGAAGATAGAAGCGGTTGAATTTGGAACAATTTTAAAATTAAGCCGATGCAACGATCGGAAGATTTTAAGACACTGCTTACAAGCTCCTGTATGTAACATCTTTTTGGAGAATCATAGCTATCATTCTATCAACAGAACAAAAAGCAGAAAAAGCAAAAAATACAATTAAAAGTTTTGATCGATTGCAAAGCAAAGCAGTAGGGCATAGCTAACAATTACAGTAACAACAAAATTACCTTATAACTTAAATATAGATGGAATTTACATATTCAAGTTATGTTATGTCTATAAAATATTCATGAAGAAAAAGGAGAAATATTATAAGGCATTCAGAAAAAGATTACTGATACATACTTGCTTTGTAATCTATCAAAACTTAAAGATGAAAAATACTTGCTTCCTACTTTAAAACATAAACAATTAGTTGTAAAATTTAACAATGGTTTTTTAATGTGTTCTCTTGGTCGTGAGCCACTGCATACTACTTTAAGTTGTGATCATATAATGAAAAGAGCAACATAAATTTGCTAATTAAATCAAATATACCTGCAAGCCAGTTTCCAGGTCTGAAGGTGAACAGTCACCATAAAAAGTTCTCATATATGCACCAATCTTGGTGCCGACTTCAGCTCTCTTGCCAGCAAGCATATCCATTAGGACAGATGGTCTATAACCAAACACACCAATTTCCCCAGCAATGGTTGGTCCCATTGAGCAAGAGAAATACTCGCTTTCTGGTAGTTCAGATAAGCCCCCATACGAATAACCGGTGAAGATAACCTGTTGTGAGTTGTGACACATCTGTAGATTAGAACTGATAATTTTCTGCCACCAATTTTAACACCACAAAAATAATGGAACACCGCTCATCGGGATAATGTGTTAGCTTATGCCCAATAATAAATGTTTGTGTATGCTATTTTCTATTTAAATTTACTACGAAACAGAAAACTTAATTTATGGCACTACAAGTGGCTTATGTGTGTATGTATGATTGAGTATAAAAAAGAAGCTCCAGTTTATTATACTACAATGACAGAGAAGAAGAGAGATAAAGTTTATTCAATATATTTCAGTAACTTTGGTTACACAATAGATTAATTTTCTTGTTAAAAAAATAGATTAATTTTTTAGATTGCACAATTGGACAATTGATACTGAGGCCACATAAGTTATGTCATGTCCACTATTTTATGTCACTTCAGCAGATATTGGAGATGGATTAATGCCAGGAGGTAAAACTGCAGAGTGCAGATGGAAAATTAACTAGGGACCTAGAGCACACAACTTTCGTTTGATTCAATGAACTCTGCCTTCTCTTCCCCTACCAAGCCCTAAACCTCTAGACTGACTCATCACCTTTGCAAACAAACAAATTGCCTCTGGGACACTTTATTGTTCGGATGAAGAGCCCTTTCCCCTTTTCTCAAAACTGAAACCCAAGCTGATATCCAAATGCACGAAAGGGGGATAGGGGATGGTGGGATTGGTGGAAAGAGTGGAGAGGGAGGGGGCCGAAATCGGGGAGATGACACAACACATACTTCTTCATCATACAAAAGTTGGGGATTGACTAGGGCAAAAAGGGAGTTCTAGGGTTTTAAGGAAAACTTAGGGGAATGGGGGAGGAAGAACGGGAACAAAGATCGGGTGTTAGGGTTTTTTAACAACACCTCTACCAATGAAACCGAGATGCTGCCGTCACAGTGTCTCGAGAGAGTACTGTATGGTTTCTGCCATGGCTAACTCTTACTTCGCCTGCATATGCTGCTCAAAACACATGTGAGTTTGTCCCGCAGAATCCACGAGTTCTTGCAGCTAATTACGCGACATTGTAGATTGAAGCCAGTCCAAAAGGGTTTGATTGTGTACGAGACATGTGATGCATCTTCTAGAGAGTTGAATTTGGTAGGACTCGAAGGATTGATGAGAAAATGATGTAGCTTTTGCGCTTTGATAACATGTTCAACCTGTTGACACCAAAGGAGATAGTTCTCCAAATCAAGCTTTTCAGAAATGGTGGAAAAGGAGGTCTTGCTCGTCGAGGAAGACGATACAAGGCTGAGAGGAGGCAGTGAGGGTGTAACCGTCGCCGGCAATGGCGAAGTCTCCGAGGAAGTCATCCAATCGACTCAAAGTTCTGATACCATGATAGAACTGTTGAAATTCTGATATTAGATCTTTCAGAGAGTATTGAATTGCTTTTGATTGAATGAATTCACAATAGAGAGCAATATATTTATAGATCTGTTCACGACCAGCTATAGCCGGTTTAGGATGAGTAGGAGACTGACAATTGTCAGTCAGTTAGTTACAGTAGTGACTGATTCAATTGTATCAATTACAAGGGTTTCTATATGCTACACTACACTAGGGACTAGACAAGCTATCCTGTAACCTATCTTCTATTAGTTTTGGTGTTATTTGACCTTGATATGATGTCATTCACTTTTGACTCCATACGTGAGCACCTCGGTTATGCGCTTAGTTATGCACTTCTGAAGAAGCTGAAGCAGAGGTGGGGAAGACGGATTTGATATTTTTTATAATGTAAGTTTTGATTTTTGAATCAAGGTGCTATCTTAATTATTAATTGTTTTATTATAAGTTTATAACTCAGAGTCCCTTTTTAATCCTCTGTGCAAATGATATGTCATCCACATAGGTACAAGCCAGAACGTAACAGTATGAACTAAAATTGCAATGGAAAACTAATATGGGACAAAAAGCATCCAAAATTAAATAAAAAATTACGGACTAAAACAAAAAAATGTTGAATTTTGTACGTACAAAAACATATTTAACCCACAAAATATACAGACATACTCTACTCCCTCCGTTCCAAAATACATGTCGCAGTCAACCACTACACACATGCCAATACATAACTTTGACCATTAATATCTTTAATTATATATAATAAAAAATTATAAAATTTGATATTTTAAAAATATTCATTGAGACAAATCAAACAACATCTTACATGCTAACATTTGTATTTATATATTAGTTAAAAAATATGGTCAAAGTAAGTTATGTGAATAGTGTGCATTGTAAAATTGCGACAAGTATTTTGAAACGGAGGGAGTACATATATATAAATTCATTATTCAAGTTTGGTTAGATCGATTTTTAACTTGTAACCAAAGGCCAAGCCAATCAAATAAAAAAAAAAGCTAAAAGTTTTTGTGTTTTTTTTCTTCCAGTTTGGTGTGTGCAATTTGACCCGAGTTGGATTGGTTTATGAACAACCCTGGGTTTAAGTTCTAATTTGACCTGAATAAACTCTATTAGAGGTCATATCATATCAATATATCATATAATTAACAAAATCTAAGTAAGTTGTCAATTAATAATGTAATACTAAACTGTAACCAGATTGATACAGAAATTGGTCAAATTTGGTTATGAAAATATGTATGATTAATGATAAGCAATGCCTAGAACTAGAAGAATCAAAACCTGATCATCAAGGAAGTCTGTACGCTTATAGCAGATCCGCATCCCATTTGACAGAATTAGTTCAGTAGCTCCAATGTTTGAGTATTCCAATTCCTTCACAACATGCCTTGTTTAGGAAAAATGAGATTAGATGTTAATTCCTAAACATAGGTTTTACTAGAAGAAAAATATCTAATTTGGACACTTAGCCCATAGTTTAATAACTGATATATGAAACCATTCATTACATAAAAAATCCAAGTTGCTTAAACATATAAACACTGGCATCTTACTTCTGAGAACAATCAAGATTTTAATGAAACACAGCCTAATGGCAAAGTAAATGAAAATACCTAAAAGCATAAACAATTGGTTCCTATAGGGAAAGCCAAGTAAGGAAATTTCCTTTATTTTCACTACATGAATTCAACTCTAAATAAGAGTTACAGAAGAACCACTGAAGTTATATGCTTATCACTATTAAAACGACCTCATGAGTTATGATAATCACTAAAACTGTGAATGTTAGCTCATAGGAAAAACAGGACGAAAATCTCAGGTTGAATAACCGACTGATTATATGAATCACCAACAATGATTACATGAATATAAGCATGTGGGAATTACACTATGGATTATTTTATATGAGGTGCGCTAGAAATCAGAGAGCAAAGAACTATGTAGGCAAATGAAAGTGTAATGTACAAGATAGAGAAAGGTGTTCCCCTTTGAGCTCGCCCCATATCAGAATCATAGAGTAAAGACTTTGTAGGCAAATGAAAGTGTAATGTACAAGATAGAGAAAGGTGTTCCCCTTTGAACTCACCCCATATTTGGTTTTGTAGTCACAATTTCTTCAGGAATATGGTCATCATCCCACGAAGAAATTCCACCCTCTTCCTCAAGAAGATTGACTTTCTTAACAACATTTTTTAGATCATAAAACACGGCAAATGCTCGGGGCTCCATGGTCTTTATGACACAGCTACAAGACGTCCGTAATTTCTCAGAATATTTAGAGACCTCTAATGCAGATATATCTGAGGGGTATAAAAATATATAAATAGCTAAAATTACATCTAAATACATCCAGAAATTTGTTATCAGAACTAAGAAGACACAAAAAAGCACATGATATATCAACTCACGTGGTAGAAGAGTCTTTTGGAGTTGAGCTTCATACTCAATCCCAACAACAGGTTCATTGTGGAGAAAATGCTGCATGAACAAAACAATATTATATCCAAAATAATGCACAGTTTGTTATTATCCATTTTAATGTAAACAAAGAAATATAATATACTTGTAGATATTCATCTCTCAGGCTTGTGGATTGAACTTGATCTCGCTCCAAATAGGCAGATTCAATCTCTGACATCAGCAGCGCACGAACTATAGATACTTCACGCTCTGAAAATCCATGAAGCCGCACCCTAGCAACCTAAAATATAACTGTCTTAAATCTTGAAAGAAAAAAGGAGAAAAGAAGGAAAGTGAAAGATAAAAAGAGAAGAAAAAAATGAGGCTTCTCAGATCAATGGTAAAAGCACCTCTGTTAACATTGATTCCAGGGCTTCAAGAGTTCCTTTTCCTCTACATGATGAAGTTATAATATTGGTCTTTACTGGACGGACTAGAACATCAGCAGAAGCTGAACATGAGAAATAGGGTGGATCTTTCCTACGGGATATTTTAAAGAATCTCTGGTTTAATGCATAGAGGAACATGGACTCTGCAAGTAAATCTCTGTAGTCTTTTACTGTTTTAAGCTCATTTGCTGGCATCTTATAACTAATCATAACTGCAGACTGTTATTGGGCAAACCCAAAGTAACATGTTAGTTTCCAAGCAAAACAACATTACTAGTGAAAAACCCCGGAAAATTGCCAAAAGTTAATGATCTGTTACTTACTTACCCCAGCAGCTTCAGATTCAACAAAACAAGAAAACCGTGGGTCATCATGTGATGGAACCTGGAATGTTGGAATAGGTGGAGGATCAGGTGCTGGAATTTTCTGGCCAAAATGAACCTTTATCAACTCAACTACACTCTGAAATTGTACAAGGGAGAAAAAAGTTAGTAGAAACAACTAACCAAACAACACAACTATAGCATAAAAAGAAGATAAGTAACAAAAAGAACCTGTGTGTCAGAAAAATCTCCAACTGCAATGACAGCCATATTGCATAAATGGTACCATTTCTTGTAAAAATGCCTCACGGTCTCCGGAGAAACGGTCCGAATCACTTTCTCGAGTCCAATTGGTAACCTTTCAGCATACTGCAATCAATTAAACAATTTATGCATCAACCCATATAATTCCCAAAAATCACCTCTATGTTACCACCAATACAAAACCATCTTATCTTAACATGACTAATAGCAGAATGAATTGATTTAAGGTACCTTTGAACCTTCCATCAACAGAGTCCAATGAGCATCCTGCAGCCTCCCTGTGGCATTTCTGCTTCCCCTATACTCTTCCATGACAGCTCCTCTTTCTTTCTCCAAGTCATCTTTTGATACTCGAATCTGCACATAACAATCTCATCACAACAAATAAAAACTAGAAGTAAATAAAGCATTCAAAAATCCAAAAAGAACATAACATAATTTGGCTAAGTTGTTTAGATAATCAACTCAATTAAGAATTTATGCATAAGTTATTTCTATAACAAAATATAAATTTATGCATAAGTTATTTCTACAAAAAAA
>Ga0228710_1002391_pt1 | contig 29543 bp, 21 predicted proteins | sample MedpolnodulmetaG_FD_177995 | JGI IMG/M metagenome (GOLD analysis project Ga0228710, IMG submission 177995) | Root nodule microbial communities from Medicago polymorpha collected in Santa Monica, California, United States - pink nodules | ecosystem: Host-associated > Plants > Roots > Nodule...
AAAAATTATGAAAATACTTTTGTTATGTTTCAAGTCACAACTATTAATTATAGGGTCTTGTTGTCTTGTGCCCTTAGGGCAAAAGTTAAGGAATCCAAAATTAGAAATTTTTCATAGAAAAGAACAAAATTTTAACTTTAAAAAGTTGAATAGAGTTGAATGCACAACTTTTAAGACATTTATTTCTATTTTAAATTCCATAGCATGTGCCCTTAGGGCACATGTTAGCATTTGCCTTAATTATATTATGCATCTGTAAGTGGTTTTGTTTGTGAAAAAACTTACCTAAATCCAATTATATTAAAGGCTCTGCCACTTTTGTTGATTTTGTAAAAGTTGGATGCAGTTACCCAAATATATAAACAAATTGAACTTTGTTATTTTATTTCAAATAGTATTTATCTCTGTCGCCTTCATTCTACTAAAATTGACCCATTTTGTCATTTATATTATGAAATGTAGATGATATTTATATCTGTATGTGAAAACTGAATATTATACTTCAGAGATAAAATAACGTATAACCACTAATGTGTTTATATAGGCTATTCTAACCTAATGGGCCAATTACAAATTACTAATAATAATAGTAAAACTTCACTATTTACAACAATGTATGTAGTTGTTGTTTGGGAAATCTGATATTATCAAACTCATGTATACATCATACAGGTTGAAGTAAAAATAGATAGATTACAAGATACATCAATTGATAATGTTCTTACAAACTACACCATAGAAGCTACACTCTATGATTCTGGAAGCTGGGAATCCTCTGATGGGAATCCGGATCTCCTTTCATCTAATGTAGCCGACATAACATTCCAACCAACAACTGCGCCTTTAGGGTTTTATGGCTATACGCTCGTGGGAAAACTGCAGTCACCAAAGCTTTGGTCAGCAGAACAGGTGAGAAATTTCAACCACTGATTAGAGAACCAATGATTTAAAACAGTGAAAAGTAATTTAATTTAAGTTTCTATTGACAAATATGGTTAAATTTGTTATTGAGATATTGCGTCTGATGCTTACACTATCACTGTGATCTTGCTGATGTTCACCAAGTTTCTTGTCATGTCTGTTTTTCTTTTTTTTCCATGGCCAGATACAATTTTGTATGGAATTCCGTACATTTTTCAGTGATTAAATGTTTATTTGATATGTTTGTATATTCTTAAAGCTTCATATGACCGTTTCTGCGGAACAGTCTTGTTCTCTCTTTTGCCAATTTGGTTTCTATTTGACCTTTTTTTTTGTTTAAATTTCTCATAGCCATACCTCTATACATTAGTTGTCGTCCTCAAGGATAAATCTGGCCGTGTGCTTGACTGTGAATCAAGTCAAGTAGGCTTTAAAAATGTATCTAAAGCCCACAAACAACTACTTGTTAATGGACATCCCGTTGTAATAAGAGGTGTGAACAGGCATGAACATCATCCAGAAGTGGGAAAGGCAAACATAGAATCCTGCATGGTCAAGGTACTTTTGTCTTTTCTTTTATATCTAATCAAGGGAGATCAAGGAAAATTATAGGTTGAATCAGTTAGAGATATTTAGATTTAAATGGTCTATATCACTGGACTCGATTAACAACATGATGTTAAGGTGTTGCTATGCCCATGTTTCCAAACCCTCCTAGTGGAAAAGGCTTTGGTTGTTGTTTGTTATTAAAAAGCATATTTAACATGTGCTTATTATGTAAACAATAGCAGCTATGAATTAGCGACACCGTTACACAAATTAAGGAGTTGATTTAATCCTATGTAATTATTACTTAATTCCTTATGTGATTATAAATACAAATCATGTGTGCTCATATGACACACAACATTGACACATACAATACTGACATGGTTAAAGTTTGTTTACACGTACTAGACCCAATCATGATGAGCATGAGAGGGTGTATTGAAAAGAGTTTATAAAGTACACTCCTTACCTTTCAAACCGGCTTTGTAAGAATGAGTTATGACCAAAATAAAAGAACGGTTGAATCAATTCTTGATAAGTTTGTCGGTTCATCTTTTTATGGTGGACAACATGCTAGATGTCATCACTTTTCAGACATTAATGATTGATGATGTGCATACAGGACTTGGTGTTAATGAAGCAAAACAATATTAATGCCGTTAGGAACAGCCATTATCCTCAACATCCACGTTGGTATGAGCTATGTGATTTGTTTGGCATGTACATGATAGATGAAGCCAATATTGAGACGCATGGTTTTGATTATTCTAAACATCTCAAGCATCCTACTCTGGAACCAATGTGGGCAACTGCAATGTTGGATCGTGTGATTGGCATGGTTGAGAGGGATAAAAATCACACATGCATTATTTCCTGGTCTCTAGGGAATGAATCTGGATTTGGAACAAATCATTTTGCTATGGCTGGTAGGTACTTCCATTCAAGTGTTTTTTTAAAAAATAAAATATGGCTCGCAAATCTTATTTATCGATCTTTTTCATTTCTGTCTAATGCGTCAGGTTGGATTCGAGGAAGAGATTCTTCGCGGGTTATACATTATGAAGGAGGTGGATCAAGAACTCCATGCACTGATATTGTGTGCCCTATGTATATGCGTGTTTGGGACATGTTGAAAATTGCCAATGATCCTACCGAAACACGTCCTCTGATACTGTGCGAGTATGATTTTGAATTTCACACCAACAATATAATGACTTGAAATCTACTCTTCCATAGTTTTTTCTATGATAGATAATTATAGCTTTTTTATTTATCAACTCAAATGACAGGTATTCACATGCAATGGGAAACAGCAATGGGAACTTGCATATATATTGGGAAGCAATTGACAACACATTTGGACTCCAAGGAGGCTTTATATGGGATTGGGTTGATCAGGTGAGTGGTCATTGAATACTGTAACCAATTAATGAATGATCAACATTGCTTGAAAAATGAATTAATTCATTTTGATTGCATATAGGCTCTTCGGAAGGTTCATGCAGACGGTACAAAGCAATGGGCATATGGAGGTGAATTTGGAGATATTCCCAATGATTTGAATTTTTGTTTGAATGGTCTCGTCTGGCCTGATCGAACTGCTCATCCTGTTTTACATGGTAAGTTAACAGATTGTATTATTGTGTCAACACAGTCACGTAACAGTTCAGTGCATCTTTCATCAGTTACATCGTTTTTTTAATTATTTTTTTCAGAAGTGAAGTTCTTATACCAACCAATCAAGGTGAATTTAAATGACGGCAAATTAGAGGTAACTCATAGTTCATTGAAATTTTGTGTTTCCTAAGCCAAATAAGTAGTTGATAATTAATTATATATTTTTTTTTATACAGATAAAAAACACCCATTTTTTTCAAACAACAGAAGGATTGGAGTTCAGCTGGTATATTTCAGCAGATGGATACAAACTTGGATCTGATAAGCTGAGTCTTCCCCCAGTAAAGCCTCAGAGCAGTTATGTCGTTGATTGGCAATCAGGTCCATGGTATTCTCTATGGGATTCATCATCATCAGAGGAAATATTTTTGACAATTACGGCTAAGCTTTTGAACTCTACGCGCTGGGTTGTAGCTGGTCATATTGTTACTACTGCTCAAGTTCAACTGCCATCTAAGAGAGACATTGTTCCTCATGTAAGGACCAGTTTACTTTCCATGTTCCTGTTTTTATTTTCACTTCAACTATTCATAAGAAAATATAGATCAAATATTTTTCTCACCATTTTGTTTTGCAACTTTTGGAAACAGATCTAACATTTTTAGAAAAGTTTACTAGCTTGACTTCCATCTTCTCTGTCACAAATGTTTCCTACATGAATCTTTCATCTCCTTGTTAGCAATTTAAAATGAACACATTTTTTAAAATGAAAACTGAAGATGCATTTAGAAAGTAAACATGCCCTACTTTTTTATTTTTCATTTATTTTAGAACCGAAGCCTACCTCTTTGTAGGATTGAGTTTAAATAATGAGGTTTAGTAATGTTGATATGTATGCATATGATGCTAATTTAAAACTTTCTATTTCATGAATGATTCCAGGCTATCAATATTGGTAGTGGCAATCTAGTTGTTGAAACACTTGGAGATACAATCAAAGTTAGTCAGCAAGATGTTTGGGACATAACATTCAACACTAAAACAGGTTTAATTGAAAGCTGGAACGTAAAAGGGGTACATGTTATGAATAAGGGCATACACCCGTGTTTCTGGCGAGCTTCCATTGACAATGATAAAGGAGGAGGAGCTGATAGTTATTTGTCCAGGTGGAAAGCTGCTGGAATTGATAGTGTCCACTTTATTGCTGAGAACTGTTCTGTACAGAGTACGACAGGAAATGCGGTTAAAGTGTTGGTGGTTTTCCATGGTGTTACCAAGGGTGAGGAGGGTTCTCTTCCAAACCAAGACAAATCAAAGGTTTTATTTACAACAGAAATGACATACACGATTTATGCTTCTGGGGATGTCATTTTGGAATGCAATGTGAAACCAAATGCAGATCTTCCTCCTTTGCCTCGTGTGGGAATCGAGATGAACTTGGAAAAATCATTAGATCAAGTAAGTTGGTACGGAAGAGGGCCGTTTGAGTGTTATCCAGATAGAAAGGCTGCTGCGCAGGTTGCGGTTTATGAGAAGAATGTAGATGAGTTGCATGTTCCTTATATTGTTCCTGGGGAATCTGGTGGTAGGGCAGATGTTAGATGGGCAACATTCTTGAACAAAAATGGTTTTGGAATATATGCTTCAAAATATGGTAGTTCTCCACCCATGCAAATGAGTGCAAGCTACTATAGCACTTCAGAACTTGACCGAGCCGCACACAATTATGAGCTAGTTAAAGGAGATAACATTGAGGTATGTATAATACAATCTGCATCATTATTTTAATTTTAGTCTTTGCAAATACAATGCCATTGCTTTGTAGTCCTTGTAAAATTTGATAATGTAGTATGATGTTACCATCTATGATCTCTCTATGGTGTGTCGTTTTCTCATTTTTTTGATGATATTACAGGTTCATCTAGACCACAAGCACATGGGTTTGGGCGGAGACGATAGTTGGTCTCCATGTGTTCACGACCAATATTTGGTTCCTCCAGTGCTGTACTCCTTCTCTGTCAGGTTGTCTCCGGTAACTCCTGCTACTTCTGGTCATGACATCTACACATCACAGCTTCAAAACTCTTGATTTCTTGAATCACATGACGTGATTCTAGAAGATACATCATCCAGAAGAAGACCAAAGACTAGCATATTGTCAATCAAAGCTGTTGATGTAAAGAAGATACATTCTCATGCAGTCTTTGTGGGTACCTTGATGTCGTGTAGAGGACAATGGTCTTGGCCTACATTTTTGTTCAATATTTCACATCTTGGTTAATAAGTTTGATATAACTGTGTTATGAATAATTTATTGTTCTTCTTTAAAGTTTAATGATTTAATGATGATGATAATAATAATAATAATAATAATAATAATAATAATAATAATAATAATAAGGAAGCATGTAAATAATTAAGGGCATGTGAGATTTAAATTATCAACTTTACAAATAACATTAATAGTCAATAACATATTAGAACTTTCAACATGAGTCTATCAGTAAAAGATAAAGGTATTGAGAGTTATCTACATAATGAATTATGTTATGTATGTAATAAAAAAATGCAGCATGTAAATATATTTGCTTTATGTGGTGATTAAATGCACAACTAATGTACCAAAAGGAGTTTGGATCTAACAAATGAGACGAGCTAGGTTTTTTCAACATAGCGATTTTGAATCCCAACTGCTGGAAGATGTAGGCACATTTAGTGTCCGACACATTTTAATACTATCACCTCAAGTAGAAGGAACATATAAAAAAAATGCAAAATGTTACTACAATCGTGCTTTTACATTTACTAGTTATCACGATATTAACATGGCTGGTTGAATTAAATGATATGATGAAAGCAAAAAATTAAAAGTTAAGGGCGTGATAAAGTCACTCAAATATAAAATCATATAATAAGACATACAATATATTTTTTTTGAGAGGAAGATATACAACTTTTGATATATATTTTTAGGGTCTTGCTAACCAATACCCTAAAAAATTGTTATAAGAAATTAGCTAAATTATTTTACAATTATATGAAACACATGTGTTACTATTTATATTGAAATATCCATTTAAAATGTCAACTTATAAGAGTAATGTAAATTATCCATCTAAATATCAACTTAGAATAGTAATGTAAATAATTTCCTACATGTAATAGTGATACCTTTATAGTATAAATACCACAATTTGGTTCATGTAAAGATTTTTAAAAATATAGACATGTCATCCTACTTTCTTCTCACTTTAATTCCTTAGTTTGATATATCCTATCTTTATATATATATATATATATATATATATATATATATATGTAGTATTATATAATTTGAGTAGTAACTTATATCATCTTATTAGTTCACGAATATCATCACAAAAATATTTAAATATCCAATTTTTTATCATGTTATTGGCACGATCATTTATACTATAAGTGCTTACTACTGCTAGGTTAACCATCTATCTTTATCACTTTTATTTTTTTGCTTAATATTGTTATGTATATCATTTATCCGTATCATTTATTATTATTATTATTATTATTATTATTATTTTCTCCGGTTATAAAAATCTTGTAACAAATCAAGTGATTTATAACTAGAGTGACTATTATTATTATTACTTCCCCTTGATATAAAAGACTGACCACTTGTCAAGTGCTCTATAATAAGTGTGGATATAATTATATAAATTTTGTGTCGAGGTCTGACACTTCATCTATACAATAATATCATACTAACTTTTACTTTAAATGGAGGTATAAACCCCATCTACACTATAATATCACGAAAGATAATTTCGAGCAGTGATACTAACTTTCACACTTAATGGAGGACTAAAATTTCCATCTACAATATTGCTCACGAAGGATTTTTAATCGAGTAGTGATATTTGATATTGTTCAAATCACTAATGTGTTATTATCACATGTGTTCATTCACCATATTCGTTTTCTTATAATCGTCTCTACCACTTCGGTTAGGTGATATTTAACACACATAAACTATTTTTTCCCATTCCCCAATAGTAATCAACAATAATAAACAACAATGTCAGCATTATTTCCTTATTCCCCAACGGTAACAATAACAGAAAGTTTATAAAGTTCACTCTATAAATACTTCACATTCATTCATACTTTTTACATTATTCTCAAAATATTTATCCACCTTTTTAAAATGGCTAAATGCTTTCTTGTATTCATCACTCTACTTGTCATTGTTGTTTGACTATATGATTTATTCTCGACTTTTTCATTGTCAATTCCTTTAGGTCAACTGTCAACTTTCCTGAATTGTATCCTTCAAGGATTTTGTTGAGTCTCTTACATGCAAGATACTCAATTAAGTTGTTGTTCCAAGTTATGTAGTTGTCCCCACTATGTTTTAAATTTTGAATTGATGCCTAACATTGGACATTGTTATATCTAGAATACAAAAGAACATAATCAACATTTAATGTATAAAGTATGACGATAAAAATCATTTTATTCAATAGCAACGATTACAAAAACCATGATCATTTTTTAATGAAATTCTTTATCAAAACAAATGACAATAATGCAAGCTAAGTCCAATAATTGGAAAACACTAAATATAATTAAAGTTATGAAACACTAAATACCGAGAAGGAACAAAACAATGGCAAATAGAGTGATGAAACAAGAAAGCATTTAACCATTTTAAAAACATGGATAAAATATTTTGAGAATGACGTGAAAATTATGAATGAAGGTGAAATATTTATATAGTGAATTTAATAAATTTTCCATTATTGTTACCGTTGGGGTATAATGAAATAATGTTGATTAAATAAATGTCATTTCACTTTTTAATATATAAAATAATTTTTTTTCAATTATTTAATTTATACTATGTACACTACTTGCATTTACAAGAGTGTCTTATTTTTCGACAATTTTAGTGCTTTTTTTTAGTCCATTGTAAAAATCTTAAATTTACACTCATTTAAAATGGAGTGAAGACTAGTATCAAACATAAACTATCTACTTCTAAAATTTTATGTTTTTTTTCTTAAGCAAGAGAGAGTTAGAGAGTTTGACACGTGTGAGATATGAGGAACAAATAAACCAAAATATAACGATGGCATGGGATGTTTGGAACATGTGTGTGTTTGGTGTTATGCTAGCTATTCTTGTTTGCAATGGTCCTTCTCCCTACCACCTTTGTTCTTTTGATTTGATTCTAAAGCTACCACTGCCAAGGAAACACCGACTTTGTAAAAGAAAAACACATTTTAGTTATTTTTCTTTCTAGCTTGTACTATTCCCTTTTGCATACTCTAATTCAATAATGTTGAAAAAGAAGTAGTAATTCAATAATGTATCGTAGAAATTTGCTTTCCCAAAAACATGTCATTACATGTCCCTTCAATTAAATCTGCAAGACATGATATTGTATTTATTACACCTTTAGTAATGTTTATTTTAGTAAAATATTTCTTACTTTTGAGGATCATTTGGGTAATTTCACTGTCTGGAATGCAAATGTCATTGACATGTTCCATGTGCATCTTAAAATATAAATAGGATTAAAGAGAGAGCAAATCAACACACTATATTAAACATTATTATTTCATATAGATAATGCAAACATTACACATTACACACCACAGAAGTCATACAACATACATGCTCTTAAGCAGGTACATAACGCATATATAAAAGTAATACATATATATTCTTAAGAAATTACTTGATCCATATTCATTTCTTTTACCCCCTCAACGTTGCCTCAAGGTAGGAAGGATCATCCACGAGTTCAATTTCATTAAAATTTACTTCATTTTCCTTTCCCTCTACAAATGTCTTGTATCTTTTACACATATGTTATGGTATCTTACACACCTAAGACTAATGATCTTTATTTCCACATCTATAGCAGAAATCATCATGATTCCTTAAGGGACCTTCTTGGATCTCTTTACCTTTACCTTGACGATTCTTATTAGTTTCGTCGTATTTAGGAGACTTATAATTATTCACAAAACCTTGTCCACGATCTCGACCACGAAAGTGATTTCAATCGTGATTTCCTCCTCGACCACGATCATCAAATCAATTATGACCACCACGTTCTTCAGGATGATTTTAACCACCACACCTTTGATTAAATGTTGTGGCATTTATTTCAGGATATGTTATTGTTCATGTAGGACGTAATTGGTGGTTTTATATGGGAGATCATTATTTTATTTTTCCACTAGAATTTTTGCAACTAAATCAGAGTACTAAGTACATTCCCTCAATCTATATTGTTGTTGCAACAATATCCTGGATGCATGAAATGTTGAGAATGTTTTTTACAACTTTTCTTCTTCGGCTATAACTATGCAACTAAATTCTATCTATGTTGTGATTTGTTGCATAACAGAGTTATATGCAACAACACTTTTATAATCTTGGAACCTTAATTGTTCCACTAATCCATCAATGAGGGCAGTGAGACTTCCTTTCATGTCCAAATCTTGCCTTAGGTTTGTCCTACAACATCTTGGGATCTGTTGCATTTGAGCATTATGTTTTTAATCCATCATCAAGGTGTTATTTGATTATCCGATTTATTCTCGACTTTTTCATTGTCAAATCCTTCGGGTCAACTGTCAATTTTGTCGAGTCCCTAACATGCAAGATACTCAATTAAGTTGTTGTTTCAAGTTATGTAGTTGTCCCCACTTATGTTAATTTTGAATTAATGTTTAACATTGGGCATGGTTATATTTAGAATATAAAAGAACATAATCAACATTTAATGTATAAACTATGACGATAAAAATCATTTTATTCAATAACAACGATTACAAAAATCATGACCATTTTTTAATCGAATTCTTTATCAAAACAAATGACAATAATGCAAGCTAAGTCTAGTAATTGGAAAACACTAAATATAATGGAGATCTCAAAAGCAAACATTTGCAGCAACTTCTGTAAGTCATGTTGAAGTAATAACCCTTCATGAAGCAAGCAAAGAGTGTACTCGATATATCCAAGAAGCTTCTCGTTTACCAACCGATAAGAATCCAATTTTTTTGTATGAAGACAATGTTGAATATGGTACCTTGATGAAAGAAGGTTACATCAAGTGTGATAAAACAAAGCATATCCCTCCAAAGTTCTTCTCATTCACACAAGAACACGAAATAAACAAAGAGTTTGATATTTAATATATTCGTTCGAGTGGTGCCGGATCTCTTCACAAAGGCACTGTCGACATCAATTTTCAAGTAGCACATGCAAAGTATTGGAATGCTTCAGCTTCGAGATCTTTGAAGAACTGATTGTGTTTGGTTGAGGGGGAGCATAACGTTGTACTCTTTTTTCCTTATTAAGGTTTTTATCCCAATAGGTTTTTTCTAATACGGTTTTTAACAAGACAATATATGTTCCCATCAGATTCTCCTCGACAAGACTTCAATGGAGCATCGTGATAGATATTTTGCTGGGGAGGGGGTGTTATAAGAAATTAGAAAAACCAAAATCATTCTAGTATTATATGAAACACATATCTTACTATTTATGTTGAAATATCTATCTAAAATGTTAACTTATAATAGTACTGGAAATTATCTATCTAAATGTCAACTTAGAATAATAATGTAAATTATTTCCTACATGTAATAGTGATAACTTTAGTAGTATAAATACCACACTTTAGTCCATTTAAAGATGCACCATTTTTGAGAAATATAGACATATCATCACACTTTATTTTTTGAGGGGATATCATCATACTTTCTTCTTTTTATTTGTTTAGTTTGATATATCCTACCATTATATAATTTAGAGTAGTAACTTATATCATCTTACTAATTCACAAATATCAACAAACATATTTATTTTTGAGAAATATAGACATATCATTATACTTTATTTTTTATAGGGGGATATCATCATATACTTTCTTCTCTCTTTATTTCTTTAGTTTGATATATCCTACCATTATATATATATATATATATATATATATATATATATATATATAGTATTATATAATTAGAGATAGTAATTATATCATCTTATTAATTCACAAATATCAACAAAGGAATATTTAAATTTCCGTTTTTTTTCACAATCAAATTTATAAAGTACTTACTTTTTAACTTTTTAGTTCACATTCCTCAAGCTACTCTTCTCCAATCTCCATAAAGGATACACATCACTCAAAATCGAAGAAAATACTTTCTAAGTACATACTCAATATTAGATTCAACTACCAAAACTTACAAGTGGTTTATTCTACACGATCATATGACATCAAGCATGATCGATTACATGTTCATCACACTTTCCATGCACGCTATTTTCATGTTGCGTAAAAAGAGAGAAATATAAGTTTTGGAAAAACATATTAACTGAAGCATGAATGAAAAGAACAAACTCATCATTGTCTATTGTAACAAATCAAAGCTTTCAAACCTGCTACATCAAGTGCAGCAAAGCCTTCTCAAGTCAGATAAGAGACAAACTCTTAAGAAATTGTCTGATAGTCTATTATTCTAAGAATTATGATAAACTACAATCATCCCTATAAAGACAACATTCGAGAGGGATAGAAAACCATCCATGAACACATGTAGTAGGCAGTAGATATGCTCACAGTTTCACATATCCTAAATGTTTCTATTTGTTCAAAACCCGCCATTGCCAGTAAATTTCAATAATGTAATTTACATTACACGTTCATTGACATGATTTGACGAGCAAGACCAGGATCTTGTTGTAACAGCTCTCTCAAATTGTTTTCCACCTCTGCAATCTGCTTCTCCAAGTATTCTTTTGAGCTCTGTCCAAAGCCATATTATTTTCTCACTCAGACATCATGAAACTCATTTATTATTCAGAAATTTAACTAAAAAGTTAAACTGCTATTTTTGTCTCATTTTAGAAATTATAATTTTCTTCCTTACAACTTTAGAAATTTAAAAACAATGTAGTCATAAAATGATGAAAGAATAGAAGTTTCAATAAAAAGTGAAGGAATGACATTTACTTGTAATGCGGTAATTGAAGTTTCACTATCCTTGAACTTGTTCTCCTGTTCATTCATTAACGTTGCCTTCGTCTCCAATACAAACCTGGCCACAATTTAAGAGTGTATCAGAGTATGCCATTAATATTTTCTAATCAACCCACAAATGAAGCTTTTGTTCTCTATTTCGTAGCATGTTTAAATAGGCAACCACAACTTACGTTTTCCCTGCAAAAACAAAAATATACTGATTAATCATATTTCTGAAGAAAAATAGGGCATCCACTAAATACCTATGCAATACAATTCTAAAGACTTGTAGGATTAATCCTAAGATATCTTTTACATACCAATGGATTTGTAGACATTAGTATCATCAGGAACCTGCTTCAGCTCCTCCATTGTCAAAAAAGCACGCTTCTTGTCTGTTTCTTTGGAACGTATCTGGGTTTGCACCTGCATGCAAGGGGATAATATAAATTTAAAGAGTCTAAAGTAACGCCTAATAAGGATATAACTTCTTGATGCAACATACAAATATCAAGGTTTCCTTTATTGGTTTTTATATAACTCTTCTAAATAAATAAAAGTACGAATCCTCTTTCAGAAATCAGAACTCAGATATATGTATTCACTGCCACGTTTGTGCAATGCATCCATATCCTAGCACACACAAGCAGTAATACTTAAAGTTACACAACAGGTTGAAAATTCTAGTGTCAGTGATACGTGAGTATTGAGTCACAAATCAACAACACAGCATCCTTTTAACTCAATACTGGTATAAGCACAACTTCACCGGCGATACATACAATACGAAAACACCCTTCACCGATACGTATCTTGCTATGTATCCCAGAACACCCTGTTGGTGGATATAGTAAGGGTCTAAAACCTCCTAGTTATCATGGAGTTATGTTTGATTTTGATTGAATTAAGGATGTTTTATGTTATTTATTTTTGTTAATGACATGAGTTTTGAAGTATCATGAAGTTTATATATGATATTTGAAGTATTTTGGAGTTTACATATGATATTTTAAGTCATTTGTATTTTACGGTACATGGTACCATAAGATACGCGATTCAAAAAAGTGGTTGAACGATACACGATATGTATCCCGATTTGACTACCATGATCGAATGTGTCTACATTGTCTGTATGCAAAAATTTATAGGAAAAACAATGTCATTTTTTATGAAAGGAAAAATGCTTTATGTAACGATATAAGTTTGACAAAACATGCGAAAATCCTATGTGGTATCATGTAACACTTAAAAATAATAACCACTTGTCTCATGTATAGTCAGCAAGAACCTGACTGATAAAATATCCTACTTTTACATTCTTTTTCTTTCTTGTATAAATCTTTCGCAATAAATAGCATTGCAGTATATGAAAACTATTTGGAATATTATAACTAGAATCGAACCAAACTCAGCCTTGATAAAAACGCGAATTACCAAGAAATCCCTTCAGTACCTTTTATTCTTTTATGAACCTACTTTAACCTTTCTTTACTTTTTACTATGTAGAACCAACCCTTCAGATTGAAGGGTTGTCTAGTGTCCGACACATGATGGTGCCTGACATTGACACATGTGGATACATTCAATCAATTTCATTTTCTCAAATTATTACTTGTGTCAAATGTCGATACTTCGTAATCAATACAAATACATTACAAAACATACACATCACTTCTTAAATCTTGCTTACATTGTGACAAAATAGTTCACTTGTTCATCTAAATTCAATTAAACATGTAACTAAATAGTAAATAGTAATCACAAACTTGGTCTAATTACTACCACTAACCTCATAAAAACAAAAGGGAACCCAAAATAATCCCCAAAATCAATTAAAAATCAAAAAAAAAATCAATAATACTCTTCACAAATAACAATAACAACAGTAACTGAAAATTAAGAATTTTTTTAACGAACCTGCTTTAATTTCCTTGTAGTTTCTATCATACGACCTTGAATTTCAACGAAAGCCTACATTTTTATGCATCAAACATGAAGAAAAAAAAATTAGAGCAATTAAAAGGGGATTTCGTAAATCAAAACTTGAAATTGAAATTGTAGAAGAAAAAAGGGGATTGAGTTGTTACAGTTTTGATAGATTCGTCTGCCATATCAATCAATTGAACGGAGAATTCTTCGATCGGAAAAGGAATTGCAGATTTGAAAACCCTAATGTGACTGAGAATTAAGAAGAACGAGAACAAAAATACTTCACGTATAAACGCACCGTTTTGCAATTTACTCAGCAATTTTATTTTACAAAGTGATCTTGACTCCTTAATTTTTTCCTTGTCCTTTTTTTTCTTCTAATTAATCTAGAAAATTGTTGTATACACATCTTGTTTGGCTGAAAAACACATGTAAAAGATGAAAATATCTATCGGTAGTTAAGTGTCGAGGAAAATGGATCCAGGCTGCAGTTAATTACCGAGGAAAATGGTCGTCAGATAGACCAACTCGATGCGTTTGTTGCTTCTATCACCAAACAACAAGCATCCTACAAGATATAGAAGATAACACTTCACACAAAATTTCCTAACCCTCTCCAGCTCCCTTGGATCCTCTGTATCCGCCAATCTGTTAGCTCTATCGAGGTACCTCGTATATAATTCCCTCAGCTTCGGATAACTAATGTACCCACCATACTCTGTACCGCAAATTTTCTCTGCCTCCGTCTGCAACACACCTAAGTGCATCACCAGTAGTGCCGCTCGCTCATGTCTCAACATCTTCTTCCCATGGCTCAACATCCGCCCTTCAATCTGAAGATGCATAAGACATGCGACATCATCCAAAGTCACAGTCATCTCCCCCAAGGGCATGTGAAAAGTGCTGGTCTCGGGATGCCACCTTTCGCATAATGTCATCAACAAAGCATGAGGCACAGTGACATAGCCCAGATAAACCAAATCATGTAACCCGCTCTCCCTAACTTTCCCCAAAACCAGTCAGCATTCTCGTTTGGACGTCGTAGACTCAAAATCTCAGCCCCATGATTAATCAGTTTTAAAACACGCATCTTACGAACTTGAAATAATAGAAAAATAAAGAAAATAATTAAACATAAAGAAAAAAACACATATAAAAGTTGATATAATAATTAAACAAACACACATATAAAGAAAATAATTAAACATAAAGAAAAATAAATAAAATAACACTTACGTTATCTGAATTATACCAAAGCGGCAATGCCACATGCTTGGCATAAGAGTGGCAGCAGAAATATATTTTCCGGTCCTCCAGAAAAGGGAGGCTCCAAAGGTAACACCGCTGGGACAGCCGCTGCTGCAATGTCATCCTGGTATGGTATATGCTGCTGCTCTGGTATATGATTCTGGTCATACCCACCATCATTCACATCGTGGTGTACCTAATTCTGATAATTCAGGTACCCCACCTCCTGGGTCGGGTCAACCACATGTGACTGTTCAGGTTGTGTAGCCTGAGAAGTCCCTGAACCATCTGACCTGCCCGCTTTGCCTCTCTCGTCGGTGGCTTTGTGTCATCGCACGTCTACCACCAATCATCTTAGATTGGTCAATCGACTGCCCCTGGTGCTGATCATACATATCTACACAAAATTTTTAAAACTTAACATCATTCAACTTATACATTCAACCACTTTATCAAACACATTAAACCTAAACATAACCTAAACTTTCACATTCAACCACTTTATCAAACATTCACATTGAACCTAAACATTATCATACACACTATCATTCACATTCAAACGTAAATAATCAAACGCATTATCATACACATTCAACCTAAACTAAACATAAACATTCACCTTCGGTGAACAATCAAAACCACATTCAACCTAATTCAATACACACTTTATCAAACTACAATTAACATGATATCCATAATCTAAACTAACTCAATAATCATTACAATTTTCATTTGGGCATTTTGTCAAACACTTTGTGTGCAAAGCATCAAACATACACAAAATGTGTTCATTTGACACCATTCAAAACCACATTTTTATGATACATCACTTAAACAACATAGGCAACAACTACATTCATTTATCAATACATAAACTACACATGCAATGATCAAATTGTCAATTCATTCATAAACTCTAACCACATGCAAACTAATCAAATTTTTTTAAAAACTTAACCTAAACAAACTAACATTAAGATTGCAATGATTAATGGTACATACTTGTGATAATAAGGGGATGATTGGCTTGCAATTCGTGAAAATGGAATTTGGAGAGAATTTGGGAAGTTTTTGAAGAAAAGAAAAAACTGCAAAACTGAGTTTCTGCTTCTGTTTATGTTCAGCACGCATCAGCAGTTAACTGTCGAGGTTTTCCTCGGTCGTTAACTGCAGCCGGTTTTATTTTTCCTCGGCACTTAACTATCGAGGGGTATTTTTGGCTTTTACTTGTGTTTCTCAGCCAAACCACATGTGTATACAACAATTTTCAATAACCTAATTATTAGAAGGGTTAAATATGTTTTTGGTCCCAGTAAAATTGAGAACTTTTAAGTTTAGTCCTTACTTAATTTTAATAGCTTTTTTATTAGTCCCTACAAAAAATATTTACTTATAATTTTAGTCCCTGCTAAAACAAAGTTTGTTTAATTATCCTTAAACTCTTAAATTTTTTAACGATTTTTTTGAGACAAGTTTAGAACGCTGCCTATGAAAGGTTCATTTACTAAAATTTAGAATTTTCTAACATGAAACGAATTAAATATGAATTTTTTAAAACGGCAAAAGTTAATGATAAAAAGTAACAAAATCTGGATGTAGAAATCAAATTTTGCGATAATTTTTTACGAAGGAACTTTTAGTAATGCTCTAAACATGTCTGCAAAAAATTGTTCAAAAACTTAAGAGTTTAAGCATAAATTAAACAAATTTGAATTTAGTAGGGACTAATACTCAGTGCAGGAAAAAAATATAGACTAAAAGAACTATTAAAATTAAGTAAGGACTAAACTTAAAAGGTCCTAATTTTATAGAGACTAAAAACATATTTAACCCTAATTAGAATTGATTTTTTTTTTAGGGACCTAATTAGAATTGATGAATAAATAGATTGTCGGAGTTCTAACTCTATTGAGATTCAAATTCCGACTCTTATATATAATAATGCAATTAAGCAATACTCATAGGGATTTAATCTCTTTTTTTTTTTAATTAGAACATGCTATTTTTTGACCAAATTGAGATCATGTGTATTTTTTTGCAGGTGGCATGCTTTGATTCGATAGAATGAAATTTTTTTTTTTTGAGCAAAGAATGAAATATATTATTATGAATAATAATCCGGAAAAAAAAATCAATAGATGCATGATATATCAATTAATTATGTGAAACAATAAATTAGCAAGATATGGAATAAAGTAAAGAAACAAGGGTCTGGATCCGTTAACACCAGGTGTCTACGGATTCGTTGACACCAAATTTTAACCGTTTATTTTATTAGATCAAATGGTCATAGTAGTTTCTAAACCAACTCACCCTTTCTCTCATGTATATGATTATCATTATCATTTTTAATCAGAGTTATTCTCAAGTGAACTCTCATCTAACACGTCATTCTTACACCAGCCAATTAAAACCCAACACCTCATTAAAATAAATAAAAACATAAATTAAAATCAGTTATATGTGATGGTGCAATCAGTTAAAGAAAGTGGGGAGAGGATAGAGAGAAAACGTCATAAATAATAAGGAAAAAAAATCTGATTTTAAATTATTTTTTATTTATTTTAATCAGGTGTTTGGTTTTAATTGGCTGAAAGTAAGAATGACGTTAGTTGAGAGTTCACCTAACAATTTCTCTTTCAATAATTGAAAAACCCAATTCATAATAGGCTTACAGGTTCTTCTCGCCGATATGATTATTTGTATATGAGGTTGGTGCTCTTCCTCCATGAATAAATTGACGACGGTCTTGGGTGAAAATTTTGTTATGGAATAAAGCTTCAATTCAATTGTTCGTGTTTGTTTTCTCACTATAAGTTTGGTATTTTATTTTACTCATTTTGATTTTCCCCCAATTCTATGCCCTAAAATAATGTTCTATTGCTTTATGGAAGGCAACAAGACAAACCAAAGATTGACAATATCTATAATATGTTTCTAAAAAAAAAAACTCGTCTTTGATATGATTAGTTTTAAAAACAATTATATTGGAGTAGAAAAGAAAGCTTTTTTTTCCTCAAACTCCATGGACAACATATCTAATTTCATGTTAATGGTTAATTGGTTACTGTAATAGAACACAACAAGTGTTTCTAAATAAAAAAAAATTGAGACGATAGGTAGAAATAAGAGGAAGAATTAAAATTCTTCGACCAACAAGCAAAACATCGTTCATGATTCGGGGGAAGTTGTTAGGCATAAAGAATAAAAAAGTAATACTCATACACACTTAATGAACGAGAGATCATGTGAGGTTTGTACTGAATAAATATGAACCTTTGGATCAACATAAATGAATGGTTAAGATTTGGTGTCAACGAATCCATTGACACCTGATGTAAACGGATCTTGACTCAAGAAACAATTGATGTTTTGATGGTAATAAAGTAAAGAAACAATGCATCAATTAATTATGTGCTCAGTGTCACTGTGCATAATATATATTAGCAAGATATGGTTAATAGTTAGGTTCTCGTAAGTTTAATTCAATTAGTAGGAACAATGCATAGTATATGTAAAATTTGGGGTTCGAACCCCGATCACCACCAAGAAAATAATCATCCTTGTTAAGATAGTTAAACACAACACGAAGCAAAGTTGTCAACATACAATCAAATTCATGAAGGTGGGAGAACACAAAAAATGTGGGTTCAAATTATATTTAGAATTAAAAAAAGGGTTAAATAAGTTTTTCGTTCCTATAAATATAACGAATTTTGATTTCAGTCCCTATAAAATTAAACTGAATGTTTTCATCCTCGCCAAATTTTTTATTTTGTTTTTGGTCCTTAATGGTTATAATTTTAACGTGTTTTTGACATTTTTTGAACATAATATGAATATATAAATATCGAATATAATAAACGGACATAACATGGATACAATTTGAACATAAAAGAGTTATAATTTTGCCATTTATATGAACATAAAATGGCCATTAAGGACAAAAAACAAAATAAAAAAATTTGTGAGGATGAAAACAATCAGTTTAATTTTTTAGGGACTAAAATCAAAATTCGCTATATTTATAAGGACGAAAAACTTATTTAACCCTTAAAAAAATTTGTCTTTTAAATCAAGTTACGAAACTACTGCTTTTCTCTCAGGATATGACATCAATTAGACTTTGCTAAATTTGAGTTCTTCTCTCCCAATGATGCGGATGACTGGCTTAAAGAGGGTGTTAGGTGTTCTGAGGCAATCACTTTTTCAGATGGAGTTTGGTGAACTTGGCGCCATCAAAACCTTATGTGTTTAGGAGGCGAAACTTGGTCTTTAACACCGGTTTATTTGTAGCATAAAGCATTCGATTGAGGTAATAACAAACAACTTTTCTCCCACTGCTCCTGTCACTACAATTAATTGATATGTCAAATGGAACGACAATAATCTCTCTTGTAGTTGCCATGGTACTCCTCTTTGAACATGGTTTAGAGGGGGTTTTGCAAAATAATTCAGGTTTGTTTCTTGCGGGTTTTTTTTTCCTGGTTTTATGCTAGCTAAACTTTCTACCGTATATCATGGTCTGGTATTGGCTAAGGATTTGGGTTATACAGAGCTAGCTTCTTATTCTAATTCTCTTGTATGCATCAATCTTCTTAATGGCCCTGTTGAGAGATACCATGTTTATGTGGTCCTTCATAACATAAAATAGTTGTTTTTTCAAAGCAATATTACAGTTTCTCACACTCTCAGAGAGGGGAACCAGTGCGAAGATTTCATGGCGAAGCTTGGAGCTTCATCAGATGATGGTCTTGTTCTTCATGACTCACCCCCTGCTGGTCCCTTTGACCTTCTTAGAAGTGATACCGCTAACACCTTTTACCTTCGGGAGTAGTTAGCTTCGTATTATCTTCTTCTTTTTCTGTTTGTTTTTGTTCTTTGTTTTCTCGTCAACTTTGTAAGAAAAAAAAACTATCTAAACCGTTTTCTCTAAATAATTATGGTTTTTTATCAAATCATTTAACTTTGTTATGAAAGTATCGTTAGATTTAAATCACATTGCCTCAATACTTTTCAAGGACTTAATCCATTATAATAACCCAACTGCAATGACCAGAGTATGTCATGCTTGACTTATATACATTGAATTTTCTATCTTAATCTATTTCTTTTGCTGGAACAAAATTGGTTTTGTACAATGCCTTTTAAATTTTGGTGATAACAAAGTATTAAACAACAATTGGATATGCTAATATATGTTCAAGTGTGCAAGACCATAGACTACAATTTAACAAATAAGAGCATCAGAAGCACTAGAGAAACTAGGAGACTTGATATAAGATCTGAAGAAAAGTCAATCAGAAGTCAATTTTTGAATCAGAAAAAAAGAAGCCACTCAAACAAATGAAGACCAAACTCTGGATCATCAAGCTCTGAGGAACCCAGAAGCTTAGTCAGCTTTGGTATTTTGAAACAGAATATCTACCGAAGTTGTTGCTAGATTGAGTCACAACTAGGCCACTCTCTTTAAGACGTTTCGTGGCACTACAAATTTTTTTGCATGGTAGACTATCAACCACGCCGCCTCCGGGATAAAACAATCCCAGCTACAACTGTGCGGTTAACTACTGCACTATAGAAAACCGTTTGAGATTTACACCTCCATTATGTTACTAAGATCATTCTTTAATACTGAAACCACTCTAATATGGTATTGTGGCCCCACTATTATGGTACTAAGACCACTCAAATATGACGATTCCATAATTCTGACTTTTTAACTTCTCCAAAAGTAGAAAAAGTATTTAAAGAATATATAATGTTAAGATCATTCTTAATTCTGACAGAACATTATTATTCCAATAAAGGAAGTATGATCTTAAAAATACTCTTTATCCTGAGTGGACATAAATTATCGAAGGGACAATAGACATTCCTGATATAGATGGGACATTAGACATTCCTGATATGGGTGGGACATTCGTGTTTAAAAGTACTCTTTATCCCAGGTATAGGTGGGACATTAGACATTCCTGTTTTTCCTACTAATCACTATACCCATGACTAAATCGATTAATATCCCTCATTAACCTGGGATACTCGAGGTTTACCATAAAACGACTTTTTAACTTCAACTTAATAATTACAAAAAAATGACCGATGATATTCTACAAAATTGAGATTACAAGTAGGATTAGGCATTATAAATATATTCCAATGAATGAACAAGATGATTTTAGTAATAAAAAACGTAACCAATCGGTAGAATCAACAAAAAAAATTAATTCAATTAAAATTGTTCTCTTATGCTTTTGGTTGAAAAGTTTGATCTAAAATCAATGAAAAATCAAATGTATTTGGATGATTGAGGAAAGGAACTCTAGGAGATAGAAAACACACTACAAATTTTCAGCCTTTGGTGTTTGCTTAAACCTAAATAATTATGATTTTTACCTTAAATATTGTCCAATTTTGTGTTTAGTCACATATGCGAGCAGCCCTCATTGCATATGCAATGCTCTTTCAAATATGTTGTTTCGCTAAATATATCATTCACATTTACAAATTGATATTGTCGTATGTGCGATGTGACACATAACTCAGGATTCATCCTTTACTACTCGCACATGTGGGCTTGCACTGTTTCCTATACGATGCACCCATGACTCGAATGATCACGTAATTTCTTTGCTTAAACATGTGAGTTGTGTGCCTCACATATGCGTCAAATGCATAAATCAATTTTTCTCATTATATGTTCGTTTCACACTCAAAACATATCCTCCTCAAATATGCGAGGAACACCAGACTTGGTTTCCTCACGCTCTGTGTTCGCTCACACATGCAAGTTGTTCCTCCAACATATATTAGGAACTCTATATTGTTTATTATTGAGGAGAAGTTCATTGCCATTACTAAAACATACAAATAGTTTCTATGGTTTAATAAGTTCTTAAGGAATTTCAATTTTGTTCGAGAAAAATATATGTTACTTGTTTACATTTTATTTGTTACTCATCTTGGTAAGAATCCAACTTTTCATAAAATTTTCATGTAAATTAATGTGTTTTACTTGTACAAATGTAGATGAGTCATTTTTAGGTTATGAGAAATGTGAAAATAATTCTTGTATTTCTCAAATTTGTTACATTACAATGCGATTGTGGATTTGTTTATCATTTGATCGAGCTCAAATTATGACAAAAGGTTCAAATCATGTGAATTTTCATTTTTGAAAGTTGAACCGGCAAAATGAGGGTTGCAACGAGAGTTGTCAAGTCACATAATATTAGCAAAACTATGTAATTTTATCATATTATTTTCATTTGTAGGAAATTTTTGCTCTGTCTTTTGATATATTGTTGGTCCGGTTTGTGCACTATGTTGAGACTCTTTTATACCATTATTAAGCTATAGTAGATATTTATTTTGCTTGAAAGTCCTATGAATTTTTCGCTTGCTTTAAACATATTTCCACATTAAAATTCATGTTTCCCTAGTAAATCTAGAGTTACTCCTCATCTCCACCATTCATATCATATTGATTTAATGGACTAGATTTTGTTCTTATTAATTATCATGTGACCTCATTTTCCTTATCTATTCTCACAATATTTATGGTTTCTTTCTTTCTTTTTTATGTGAATAATTTACGGTTACCATTTATTACTCAATCAATATTCATGGTTTGAATATTCTATGTGCAGTTTTTTTTTTTGGCAAATTTGGTGAAACCATAGAATATTATGGAGTATAATATATGGTACGGATTAGTATAGTTTTTTTCCGAAGGGATGATGAATCAAAAGATGATGTTATCCTATAATTTCATAAACTTCTACGAAGAGTTCTTTTGACAATTGCAAACATGAAAAATATCCAAATATGATTCTAGATCTCAAAAAATAAAAAATTAACTCAGTTTTAAACATTTACTTTTTCTCTTAATTTTTTGCAAAAAGAAAAATCAAAGCACTACCACACTCTAGTACCATGACGAACAATATATATATATATATATATATATATATATATATATATATATATATATATATATATATTTATATATTTGTCGTTGTTCATAATTTTTATTTTTATTTTGAAGGAAACAAACTCTTATAAGTTCAGAATTTTTTTTTCAATTGACATATTGATTTGTGGTTGTGTTAATGTGTTTGTTCCCATCACTAACCAACTACATATATGTCTAATATACTACATAAAATAAGAAATAATTATGGAAACACACTTTTAGACACCATATTTACCGTTGAATGTATTTATAAGGTGAAGAATACTGTTTTTGACCAATTTGTTTTAAAAAGTAAATAAAGTATTTTTGGAAATAAACATAAGTTTGTGTCATCAACCAATTATACTACTTCATTAATATATATATGTATTCGCATATTTGTCGCTACTCATAACAAATTTCATTTTTCTGAAGAAAACAAACTCTTATAAGTTGAGATTTTTTTTTTCTACTGACATATTGATTTATTGTTATGTTAATGTGTTAGTTCCCATCAGTAACCAACTACATATATGTCTAATATACTGCATAAAATAAGTAATAGTTATGGAAACACACTTTTAGACACCATATTTACCGTTGATTCTATTATTATTTTTTTGTCTGATAGCCTAGTGGCTAAAATTCACCATTTTCAAAGGTGAATGAGTGAGGTGTCCGGGATTTGCCCGACCCCTGCATATAACAATGCATGTCCCTGTTAAATGAGTTATGCTCACAGGGACCCGTTGATTGTATTTTTATGGTGAAGAATATTTTTTTGACCAATTTGTTTTAAAAAAGTAAATAAAAAAAATCTAGAGAAATATTTTTAGAACATAAACATAAGTTTGTGTCATCAACCAATTATACTACTTCATTAACACACACACACTTATGTTTATGTTCTAAAAATATTTCTCTAGATTTTTTTTTATTTACTTTTTTAAAACAAATATATATATATATATATATATATATATATATCATTAACCATTTATTTTACACATATCTCATTATAATTAAAGAAAGCTAAAAAAAGAGACAAGTCAACAATATCAAATGAATATCTTGTTTTGGAATGCTCATGGTTTGATCCCCCCTAGTTTTTTTCAACCCTTATCTTTAGAGACGTATCATGTTTTCATTTATTAGGTTTTGTTAGTTTAATTCGGTTTTGGCATTTATCCACCAATTTATGTATGATTTTTTTTAATACATTTCAACTTATATAAAAAAAACATATATCTCATTAGTTACTTTGAATATGTCATTAACCACTAAAACGAGAGTCATTAACTAATTATTTTAAATAAATATAAAATAATAGAATTACAAGAATTTATGAAATGTAATAGTTTTGTCATAAGACATGACACTTTTACAATAATAACCTTGTTTACTATTTGTGGCTTTCTATAATATGACCCATAATGATTTATTCAAATAAAAAAAATTATTGGCTTTATTAACTAACATTTTTTTATGTTTTATTTATTAAAGCGGATAGTTTTAATTGTGTACTAAACTATTCTCGATAACTTCTAAGAGCGAATGAATGTAACTATACAATTATTCGCTTTTAGAAATATCATACAAGCCATTTTGAACTTAACCGCTAATATAGACACATTTGCAAAGTATCCCTAGGCACCTTGGATATTCAGGAGGGTCACAACGATATCTGCGACAATCTTGATCAGAATCACATATAGTAACCGCTATGATGATAAATAATAATAAAAAATTGTTAGTAACATGCAATAAAACATTGAGTATCAAATTAAGAGGTTTTTTTTGCAATAATAAACTTACCGTTGGTTACGATGGTGAGCATGAAAAGATAAATAATTATAGCAAAAACAAACTTGATAATTTCACCCATATTGTTTATTTGTTTGTATGTCGAAATATAAATATGCATGATCACTTTATAGTGTGAAAAACCTCATTCTTCCAATTATAATTATTAATTATCTCTTGATGGTCATTATAGCTCATTATTTTATTAGTTATTCATTATTACTATTTTTATTCATCTTTTACCCTTTCATGATAGACAATATACACACCCTGATTATTGTAAGCAATACGTGTTGTGATAATTTTGAATATCGAGTATTATGTGAAGTATTTGTATTTAATTGCGTGCTCTTGTGAAATTATTGTCAACATACATTCAAACTCATGAAGGTTGGAGAGCGAAAAAAACGTGGGTTCGAATTATATTTACAATTTAAAAGTTTTGTCTTTTAAATCAAGTTATGAAAGATCTTGTGTGTAAATATTTCTTAACAGATTTTTTTAAAATATTTATTGAATCATTTAACTATGTTGAAAACTTAGTGTTAGAATTAAGTCACAAACAACATTGTGCATCTAAATAAAATAGATCGAAAGGGAAATAAAATTGCACAATATGTTTATACTAGTTCACAATCAATACTTTTCAAGGACTTTACTAGTGCAAATCATGGATACAAGATCTGTTTGTTTTAAAGATTTCAGACCTGTTTTTGTGTAAAAGCGGTCTTAAATCTCCAAAATACAGGTCTTGCATCCCTGATTTGTACTAGTACTCCATTATAATAACCCAACTACAATTACCAGAGTATGTCATGTTTGACTTCTATACACTGGATTTTCTACAAGGTATCTAATTCTTATGTTTTTTTTGCATCAAACAACTTGGCTTCAACTACTACGTTGAGTTTTTTTGTTTTTTTGTTGTAAAGTTTGCCAACTTAGTCCGGATCTACCCTACCTTCTCAAAGATATTGACTCAACTGATTAATTAAAGTGTTGAGTGTTTAGCGCTTCTCTTATCGATTTTTTAAACTAAGATGGTTTACCACTTATGGGTTGGTTATATCAAGATTGAGTTTGTATCTTAGTGATACAAAATCAAAAGGAGATTGCTCTGTTTACTCTCATTTGAGAGGAAATTACAATGGTTCATATATCAAATTGTGATAAAGACAACTTGAATGATGTACGATATGATCTAAATGCTCTTTAAAAAAGGATATTACAATTGTCTTCAAGATCTATGATCAAAGCTTTTTCATATTGATTTATTATGAACAATCTTTTGCAATCTCATTTTTAAGATGACAATTACCTTAGTAATCTTTGCAATCTATTTTTTCTTAAATTTGTTTGTCCTCCAAATATTTTTCACCACTTCTTTTGATTTCTGCTTTTAATTTAACTTGTGTGTATTGTTCAAATTTTTGAATTATTTTTTTGCATTCATGTTCGGTACATTCTAAAATTCTCTCTTGCAAAATTTTATAAGATGAATTAAATATATTTATGTTTTCGACACTTAAAATTTTATATTTAACTAATATTTTATTAATAAAATTCTAATTTGTTTGTGATAGATTCTTATAATATTCTAAACATTTATGGAAAAAAAACTCATTCAAAAATATGAAGGTAGACATGACCTGACTTAAAAAAATTGGTGATGGAAAATACTTGGAGGACCAAAATTCAAAGAATTTTTTTAGAGGAAATAAAAGAGAAATTTGAAAATTTTATAGGGATCAAAAACTTATTTAAGCCTAATTTTATATTTCAAACTATGTTGGTTTCTAACCTCTAATTCATTCTCACCCATTTACCCTTCTCCATTTTAGCGCTTCCTTTTTCAGTTTGGCTCTTTCTCCGGTTCTCAATTTTTTTTTAGTTCTTGATTTTCTATATTTTTTTTAAATTTAGGAATGAAAAAAATGGAAAATAGTAACTTTACTTTTTCTCCTAGGTAAGATAAACAACACAGAGCTTCCAGTTTGTAGAACTACTAAGGTAAGATAGGGTATGCTGATGTACTTATGAGATTCTTAGATTAAGGAGAGCATTTAGATGATACTTTATGAATTCTTCTTCTTCTTTTTTTCAATTACCTCGGAGAGAGTAAGACCACACACTACAAACTATTGAATGCACGCAGAAGCACTTTACATTGATGACCCTATGACCGTATAGCATCTTAACATGTGAACCTGGTGTAACTCAACAGCTGGAGGGGCGTAATCACCCTACGAACTCATCACTTAAATGGGTATCATTTAATCAATCCCTGAATAATTGGATGTCACTTTAATCCAACATATAAATATAGGGGATTCAAAGAATTCTAACCGCCGCTAACATTATACAATCAAAATTAGGTTAATATTGCACTACCGCATTGGCCAATCAGACTTAACTTGCAAAAACTCCCCACATTTACCATTTTATTTATTTATTTGTTTTTTGTTTTATATAAGTAACGATAGTTGTCTAGTTGGAACGACAATCTCTGCATAGTCAACACTCACTTATCACTTTATTACTTTGGTAATGAAATATTACACTTGCCAAAGTTTTCTATCACTTACCAATCTATTTTAATAAAATACAATGATCGTTGGTTATGTAACATAAGAAATCAATCTCAATAAAGTTATTGATTTTTTTTTAAGGAATAAAGTTATTGATTATGAAATCAACTAAATATATTTAGTTACCAACATAAATACTCACTTGCTTGTTGTAATCAAGCGAGAAGTTCTAATCATGTCAGTAGCACAAGCGATTCCGACATATTGTATGAGCACATTCTTACTACCAACAACGTTATTGGAAGAGATTCAGAGGATAATTAACTCATTTTGGCGGGGCTCCAATGGAAGGCAGAGTGGAGGGATTAATTGGTTGAAGTGGGACAAATTGAAATGAGGAAAGAGTACGGAGGTATGGGCTTTAGGCATTTCTTTGGCTTTAGTTTGGCTATGCTAGGGAAGCAAGGTTGGAAGCTTTTAGCCAACCAAGATACTATTGTTGCTCGTATTTACAAAGCTAGATATTTTTCAAACACCGATTTTCTGGGGGCCCGTCTAGGCCATAACCAAAGTAATATTTGGCGTAGTATCTTTGCTTCACAGGTAATAGTTAGAGGAGGTCAGAGGTGGCGAATAGGGGATGGCAGGAAGATTAAGGTTTGGGCAGATCCTTGGTTGAGGGAGGGAGGAAATTCATATATCTCAAGTGAAAAGGTACAAGGAATAGAAAATATAAGGGTGGCAGATTTGATGGATTCAGCAGGCATAGGCTGGAATTGGGATTTGATTGGAGAAATCTTCAATGAACGGGATAAAGATGCAATCGCTAGATTGGCACTCATTAACAGGGAGGGAGAGGACAAGCTCATATGGAAATTTGATCCAAAAGGAAATTATACGGTCAAATCAGCATATAGGTATGCAATAGAGACTCTTGTTGATAATGAGGAATATCGAGTAGGTGGAGAGTGGTTAAAGATGTGGAAATTGCAGATCCCGCATAAGATAAAAGTGTTTCTTTGGAGGGCTTTGAGAGGTGTTCTTCCCATGCAGATGAGATTACAAGACAGAGGGGTTCCGTGTACAGGTATCTGCCCTTTTTGCGAAACAAATTATGAGAATGATTGGCATGTTTTTATTGGGTGTGAAGAGGCGAAGAATGTGTGGAGGACGGCTGGAATGTGGGAACTAATAGAAAATGTTGCTGTTATAGCTGACATTTTTGTAGACTGTATTTTCTCATTATTATGCAGGTTATCGGTTCACCAATGTAATGACATGGCTATGATGCTTTGGTGCTTATGGCGACGCCGGAATGATAAAGTATGGGATGGAGAGCTAAAGCGGATTCATATAGTTGTTCAGCTTGCAAGGGAATTTCTCGATCAGTGCCAGGTTGCTAGAAGCAAATCAGAAGCAAAGGAACAACAACAGGAACAACATACAACACGATGGCAGCCACCAGAACTTAACTTTGTCAAGTGCAATGTCGATGCCGCTTTGTTTGAGGAGCAAAGGAGTTTTGGTATAGGTATGTGTATCCGTAATAATAGTGGATAATTTATAAAAGCAGCCACAACATGGCATGAAGGCAGCCCCCCCGCGCAAGAAGCAGAAGCAGTTGGTTTACGCGATGCTATATTTTGGCTGGGAAGTTTGGGACTATCGCATGTGCACATAGAACTAGATTGTAAACTAGTGGTTGACATCATAAGTGATAGGACTAAAAATCAAGCCGAATTTGACAATATCATTACTGCATGTAGAATCCTATTACAACAATTCTCAAACTTTAAGATAAGTTTTGTTAGGAGACAAACGAATTCGGTCGCCCATTGCTTGGCAAGGGAGGCAAAATCGTACGCTCATCACCACATTTTCGATTTGATTCCATCTTGCATTGCTACTATTTTGAGGAATGAAATAATATGAGTTTTTGTTTATCGAAAAAAAAAAAAAAGCCAAATGA
>Ga0228710_1002393_pt1 | contig 29536 bp, 22 predicted proteins | sample MedpolnodulmetaG_FD_177995 | JGI IMG/M metagenome (GOLD analysis project Ga0228710, IMG submission 177995) | Root nodule microbial communities from Medicago polymorpha collected in Santa Monica, California, United States - pink nodules | ecosystem: Host-associated > Plants > Roots > Nodule...
TTGGTTGAAGAATGGTGAAGTTTCATGGAGAAATGAAGATTTTGGAATTTTTGATGAAAATGGTGATTTTGTGAACTCAAAATTTCGGCCCCCTCTCTCTATGAGTTGTTGGGTACTTATAGAGGGAATAACTTGGTCATCAAGAGTGCAAGAATTAGGTTAATTGGTGGGTATGAAAGGGTAGTTTAGAATTTTGCAAAAAAAAAAGAGTTTTTGGGACTTTTTTTGATGATTTTTGGTGGTGAGTGATGATGTGTTGGATAATGATGAGGTGTTATATGTGAAGAAGAATCTATATGCACAATTTGTGGGGAAAGAAATGAAATGAGAGTGAAATATGCATTTTGGGTGAATTTGTTAAAGTTAGTGTTTTTTGAATTTTTGAAAATGTATTTTGTGACTTTGAAAATAATAAAACAAATGGTGTAAAGTTTGTGATTTTTGTGATTAGAAATGTAATGGAAATGAGAGGAATTGAAATTGGAATGTTCGGTGTGATGAAATTGGGTTTTCTTGAGAACGAAGTAACAAAATAAAAAACGAAAAAAAAAAATATGCATAAAAAATGAAGAATTTGAAGTTAACTTGGAAAACAAGTAATTAAAAAAACTCATGGAAATGCATTTGGTAAGAAAAATGTTTGCTGATTTTTTTGTAAAAATTTTAGAATGAAAAAAAAAAGGGTCAAAAATTAGGGTATGACACATGGAATTTGTCTTATTTTATTTGATTTAATTAAATTTGTAAATATTTCTTTTTGCTGTGCCGCATGGCATGCAACGATTGGGCCACATGGCACTCAGTTAATTTTGACATTTTTTTTAACAGCTAACTAACTGCAAGGACCAAAACCAATTATTTTCTAAATTGTAAGGACTAAAACCAAACAAAAAAAATGTAGGGACCAAACCCAAAAAATAGTGTAACTGCAGGGACTAATGACACATTTAAGCCTAGAATTTAGGAGGTTGTTTTGAGATGCTTATTTTCATAAGCTCTTCAAATAATATGTGAAAATAACTTAAAACTTATATAAGAACAGTTTGACTTTATTTTATCTTCTACTATAAGCACTTGATCAAGATTTTTTTTTGAAGATGTCGAACTAGCAGACCGAAATTGGCATGGGAAAATCGAACTCTCACCTTGTAAGGAACAAACGCCGGTTGCAAGACAACAGCACCAAACCAACCCAAGTGGATTTAGGGTCCGTTTGGATTAGCTTATTTTAGAGCTTATATAAAACAGCTTATGCAAATAAATAGGTTTTTATGTATTATTTATAAGTTTTTCAAGGTAGTTTATAAAAAAATAGTTTATGAAGATACAATTTTCGTTAGTGAGAGCTTATAAATTAAATTAAAAGCTTATTTATTTACCTAAGCTATAAAATTGAATACGTTAGGGTGAAGTTCTCTTATTTTGGGTCTGCATCAACTTTAGAATTGTATGACATCATAATGGTCATGAATGTATAGAAGTTAATATGTTTTCCTTTCTTTTAGCTACATATCATTCCTAAAGTATTACCCTACTCAGATTGAATCGTCTCGTGAAGCTCCAATATAATGTTTTGAAACAGAGTTTTTTGTTTATCTAAAATGAAGTGGAAAGTTGCTGTAATGATAGATCTGAATAACATAATTGCTTTTCGCATCACAGGAACCAGGCAAAATGGAAGCTGAGATGGCTAAAGTTGGCACTGCATATGTGATGAAAAGTACCCTCACAACTCGGAAAACTGGTCCTCCAATATTTCCCAAGGGAGAGTTTGGAACTGGATTCAACCCGGATATTCCTGACACCTTACCCTCTTGGCTTACAGAAGATGACCTTGCTTATTTTGTCTCCAAATTTGAGAAAACAGGCTTCACTGGAGCATTGAACTACTACAGAAACTTTAACCTGTAATCTTTTGATTCTTTGTGCTACCTTTGTTGTTTTCCACAAATATATTCTTTTTGGCAAAATGTTTGAACAACATGACAATAATCTATACAACGTTAACATTTCAGTTTGAAGACGTGCCCGGTGTTCGATACGTGTTGATATCCCACACCGACACATGTTATATTCAATCACTTCCATTTTTTAAAACTATTATTGGTATATCTACTTATCAATGTCGTGTCCAATTTTGTGTTGAGTGTTGTTTTCGATGTATGTGTTAGTGTTTCATAAACAGAGATCCCAATTCTAATGAAAGATGCATTATTACTTGTATTGCAGAAATTGGGAGCTGATGGCACCATGGAATGGGGTGAAAATCAAGGTGCCTGTGAAATTCATTACAGGTGATTTAGACAGTGTATACACCTCACTAAACATGAAGGAGTATATCCATGGTGGGGGATTCAAGGAAGATGTGCCCAATCTGGAAGAAGTGATTATCCAAAAAGGAGTGGCGCACTTCAACAATCAAGAAGCAGCAGAGGAAATAAGTAATCACATTTATGAATTCATCAAGAAGTTCTGAGCTTATCTGCAAATGAAATAATCTTGCTGCTATGTCTATTTCCTGGATATTAGTAGTTGCGTGTGTTGTATTTACAACAATTGTTCAATTGTAACCATTTAATTCTAAATAATGGATGTATCCTTCTGGCTCAAAATAGCTCTCCACAAGTGTCACTAATAATACACAACATACATAAAAAGTTTTGGATAAAATCAAATAATTTATGAAAAACTATCAAGAACAATATCAAATAATTTCTTTTAGTTTTGGATCGATAACCCTTGTTTGAATAGTGTAAAATTGGGCCTGAGCCATGAAAGATGGGAAGTAGTTGGATAGAGACGATTTCTTTTTAAAAAATTTGATAGCCACTTTGGTCATCGATGTTAGATTTGTTAACTCCGAAAAATTGAACTGACATTCTTTGGGATGATAAGTAAGGTTGTAGCAGAGACTAAAATGAAAGAAAGACAGTTGAATTCTTTTTAACTCCATAGAATCCTAATTTTGAATATCATTTCATCAAATCTCTAATCCTACTGCTTCATCTTGATTCCATTGAATCTCCTCAATCTTCATTAAATGAAGCACATGATGATGATGGTGGTGGTGGTGGTGAGTGTTATGCAACATTCATATGTGTTAGACATTCATCACATCATTTTGTATTTAGTGAAGTATATAAGGATGGTTAAGAAAGATTGAATGAAATTAAAATGAAGAAGAAAGAGTATGATAAGGGACTTAATGATGGAATATTCAATATTAGGATATCAGAGGATTTAAAAAGAACTCGTGTGTTCCTAAAAAAAAAAAAAAGAACTTGTGTGTTTGTTTTATTTTGGTACGTCATTTCTACTCTACCATCTCACACCTTATTTGTCATCTTAAAAAAAAAGAAAAAAATGACAATTCGACTTTTTTTTAGAATTAGCGGTTAAATATAATGCTGGGGATTCAAATGACAAACATATTTTAGAGTGCTTTATTAAATATAGTAGAAAGTAGAAACTCAACGTCCGAGGTTCGACCTTTTCAAACAGGCACCAAGTTGAAACAAACACCTCATCGCTAAAATCGCTCAAACCATCTCAATAAATATCGCACAAACTCATACACTACAATACATCACAGTTCACAACACAATACAAACAAACAAAAAGACGATGGAAGGAATAGAGCACAGAACAGTGGAAGTGAATGGCATCAAAATGCATGTTGCTGAGAAAGGAAAAGAAGGCCCTGTTGTTTTGTTCCTTCACGGTTTTCCTGAACTCTGGTACTCATGGCGCCACCAGATTGCAGCTCTCGGCTCTCTCGGATACCGCGCCGTGGCTCCGGATCTTCGTGGCTACGGCGACACCGATGCTCCGGCTTCGATTAGCAGTTACACATGTTTTCACATAGTAGGTGACATCGTTGCTCTCATCGACTTGCTTGGTGTGGAACAAGTATTTCTTGTGGCTCATGATTGGGGTGCCATAATTGGTTGGTATCTTTGCATGTTTCGCCCTGAAAGAATCAAAGCCTATGTTTGTCTCAGTGTTCCATTTAACCATAGAAACCCCACAGTGAAGCCTATTGATGGTAGGCGTGCTGCTTATGGAGACGATTATTATATCTGCAGATTTCAGGTAACAATTGACCATAACTAATATTACCAGCAATTCTTAATTATTGATTATGCCCATTAACATAATTGATTGATTAAGTTAATTAATCTCACGCTTCTATGGTGTGTTAGATTGAAAATTAAGTTAATTAATATAACTACAAAAGCCTGTTTGTCAATAATTTAAACTAGGTTTTTACTCTTGCACACACTAATGAGAATAATTTAACAAAGTATTAGGCGAGAATTAATGATACATGAGAAATAAACTAGGTGTTATGTTATGGAGCTCCAGTATAATATTTGGAATCATAATTCTTTGTTCTGTGAAATGAAGTGAGAACTGCTATAATGGTAAATATGAATATCATAATTGTTTTTTATCTATATCACAGGAACCTGGCAAAATAGAAGCTGAGATAGCTGAGGTTGGCACTGCATATGTGCTGAAAAATGTCCTCACAACTCGCAAAACTGGTCCTCCAATACTTCCCAAGGGAGAGTTTGGAACTGGATTCAATCCGGATACCCCTGAAACCTTGCCCACTTGGCTCACAGAAGATGATCTTGCTTATTTTGTGTCCAAATTTGAGAAGACTGGCTTCACTGGAGGATTGAATTACTATAGAAACTTGAACTTGTAATTTTCTGTTTCTCTGTGCTTCCATAATATTTTTCGACAAATATAAATTGACTATTCTTTTTGGGGAAATATTTGTGCAAGCAGGAAAAGAGTCTGAATTCTAACGACAGTTAAACTAATTGTATTGCAGAAATTGGGAGCTCACAGCACCATGGAGTGGAGTGAAAATCAAGGTGCCTGTGAAATTCATTACAGGTGATTTGGATATGGTGTACACCTCGCCACATGTGAAGGAGTATATCCATGGTGGAGGATTCAAGGAAGATGTGCCGAATTTGGAGGAAGTGATTGTGCAAAAAGGAGTAGCTCATTTCAACAATCAAGAAGCTGCAGAGGAAATCAGTAATCACATTTACGAATTCATCAAAAAATTCTGAGCTGATCCACAAATGAAATAGTCAGACAAAGGTGGCTCTTCCCTTCAATTGTACTCCACCAATAATCATCTAGAATAAGTTTTGCTTTATTGAGCTCATGTGTTGGCAGCAGAGTCTAAACTCCATTGTATGTAGTTGATAGTTTTTTATTTGTCCTTTTCAGTTTTCATGCATAAATTAATGAAATATTCAAACATATGTTCCTTAAGAAAGCTTTATCATGGATATGGTGTTAATATTCCAATTTGCTTGTATACATGATAAATAAAGTCAAAGCTTTGCACACACACATTTCTGGGTATTAAAAAGATAGAAGTTGTGTTATTTGTTATTTGGCATATACATATGAAGTATAAAACATTGTTAAGTGTGACCTGATAGTGATTTCTTGTAATTACTGAGGAAAACAAACCAAGAGAAGAGGATATTTACATGATAGGAAGGGGACTGAGACAATTCACTCATTTCGGTAACCTATTCAAACCAATGCCAGCATAGTTGTTAACGGTATAACCATATAAAAACCAACAGGTGTGGATACTGCATTGATAGGAAGAGCAGACAACTCATCCATTTGTGTAACCCGTTTAAGGCAAATGCTCTTTTGTGTTGATATAGCGAGCAAAAAGAAAACAAGAGTTAAGCCCGACCCTAGAAGACTAGAAAGGAAATCCACACCATGCCCGAGCTAGAGTATCAACACGAGAATTAGCCTTGCGATCGAAATGTAAAACATGAATTATGAGGCTGACAGGAGAAATGGCCTTGTCAACAAGATGTCTAATATGAAACTGAGGGCGAAGCAGTTCTGAATCATGTTGACAACATGGCTAAAACCGGTATCAACAATAGCATGAGTTAGCTTAATGTCTCTAGCCATTTGAATGCCAAGGATATGCCTAGTGTTTTAAAAGCTAAAACCCAGACCGGCTGGGAACCTGACCCCTGCCAAGTTCGGCCATTTGACCTGAAATGCAATCGAGCCGGCAATTATCTAGTTAGACTAGTGAAATCCGAAGAAAACCGTCTGGTTCGTCAGTTCATTCACATAGGAGCATTTGCAGTTAAAAATTCGGAAAATGGGATTAAGTGATTTGAACATGGGATCTTTGAGAGAAAAAAGGACAACCACTACAATAACATCTACTAACTAATTATAAAAAAAATTCTTGATGGTTTTCCAATTTTGCCCTCCTAAGGGGCATTTTCGTAATTAGAAAAGTGTGTGAAATTTTGGTGGCTGCACGTGAAATGCATATGGGTATATATAGGTTGCTTATGTTATATTAATTTTCATAGAAACAAAAAAAAACGTGTTCTCTCTATTAACGCCTTCTCTCACCCACGATCTTGCTCTCACCGCCGTCGACCTCGCCGTCGAACATACCGATCTCATTTTTTGCTTCTATATACGGTGATTTACGATTGAGTTTCTCAATTCTCTTTGTTACCACTGGGTTCGCTATCAGCTTCTTCATCCGTTCTTCTTCATCATCAATCAAAGGTTAGTTTTTGATTTTTGATCGGCATGCATGTTCCTTTTCTGTGATGTTCTTTTTCGTTTATTTGTTTTCTCTTAGACACTGCTTCTTATATGGAATTAAGAAAGTTCATTATAAAATTTGAAATTTTCAATGCTTAGAGCTTTTAGTATCTTGTGTTTTTCTTGATGATAATAGATTCCAATCAAGTGGCCCAAAAGCAGAGATCAGGTATGGAAAGCAAATATACCTCATACACATCTTGTAACTGAGAAATCTGACAAGAACTGGATGGTAGTAAAAGGTGAAAAGATAGTTTTCCCTGGTGGAGGAACTTGCTTTCATCGCAGTGCTGATAAATATATTGCATCAATTGCCAATGTAAGTTGGTTACTCTTGTGATCTTTTGAGTTTGACTAATTACAAACATAAAACTCTTACAATACTAGAAAAAGTAATGATTTGATATTTTTGATTTGGTATTACAGATGCTCAACTTTCCAAATAATATTATAAACAATGGTGGAAGACTCTGTAATGTTTTTGATGTTGGCTGTGGTGTTGCAAGCTTTGGAGGATATCTTCTTTCTTCCGATGTAATAGCAATGTCATTAGCACCGAATGATGTTCATGAAAACCAAATCCAGTTTGCTTTAGAGAGAGGAATTCTGGCATATCTTGGGTTGCACAATTAATTGATGAGAAAGGTGGAAAAATTGTTGATGTGAGTGACATAACTGGAATATAGTATGCAATGTCTTACTCATGCATATTAAATTCTATTCTGGGATATCTTGGGCTGCACAATTAATTGATGAGAAAGGCGGAAAAATTGTCGATGTGAGTGACATAACTGGAATATAGTATGCAATGTCTTACTCGTGCATATTAAATTCCATTATTGTTAAAACTATTGTGTACGAGTGTGAGTTATATGTCCCACATCGGATAAAAGAGTAAAGGTTGAACACCTTATAAGTAAGAGGACCCATAAACACATTGCCTTAAGGTTTTGGGTAATAGTGTGGCGTCTCCCTTGCTTGTGAGGTTTCTTTAACCATAATGTGGATGGTCCCCCAAGGCTCCCCTCCCTGACCCAACAAAAACAGGTTCAAAGACATAACAACCTGTCCATTTGTAAGCAATGGGATTGAACACTGCAAGTAATATATCAAAATTTTCCTCTCTTTTTTATCTTATATAGCTAAGTCAAATATCTATTCATATTGCACTTTGATTCAGCTATATTGTGATGCATATTTTGTTCACTGATTTATTCTTAACTATCTCAGTCTCAATTGATTACCAATTGACTCACTTTCTTGCAATCTCTCATTGATATTGATCAAAATGTCATTTTCCACACAACAACATATGGTTAAAGTTAGTGGTGTTATATTCCACACTATAGTGTAGCAGAGTTTGGACAAACCTGTGATACGCTATATAGTACAAAAGGGTTATCAATGAACAAAATTTTCCTCTCTCTTTTATCGTAAGTATAGCTGAATTAGAGTGTGTGAGTTTGTGCAATACGAATAGTGTTTGTTTCAGTGACTTGCGTCATAAGTTATTTAATGTTGTGCATGTTTATTTAGTTTTCTCTTTTCCAAACTAAGATCAAGGGATGTAACTGCCAGAATAAGTGATTCTTGGTTAAGTGTTTTTTTTCTTTCTTCCTCACTATACTAGCATCACACAGTTTCAAGAGTCCACAATGATTATGTGCCCTCCTGTTTATTATTTGATTAATTTTGCCTGACTTAATTTGTTTGTAGCTAACACCTCTTATTTTGTTATGTATTTTCAGATAAGAGCTAAATTGAAGGAGCATTCTGGTACTTGTGGAGAAGTTACAAGGATGTCAATCCCAAAATATTTTGAATCTGGTTATTCCAAGGGGTATGTTTCTTTGCCAAATTCCATTGGCATACCACTATTTCTCTTAATGCTGCATTAAAAACTTTACTTACTTCACGGACAGTTCGTAGTTGAACTTTACTTACTTCATCCACAGGTTTGCATATATGGACTTCACAAATTCTGAAAGCTTAAGCAAAGCTCTTGAACTTCATGAAAGTGAACTTGATGGTTATCAGTTGTCAGTGGATGAAGCCAAACCTAGAGATAGTCAAGGTTCTGGTGGTAGAGGTGGAGGTGGAAGGAGTGGTGGTGGTCAATTTGGTGGAGGTGGAAGAAGCGGATGACCAAGTAGTGGGAATATCAGCTGGCACAAATGCTGCAATTAAAGGGAATGAGCATCTAATAGAAGCAACTCACATTCCTCAAAACATGGTGTTATACTTGCTGCTTTGCGCAGGTACGGTTTTTATTGCAGGTGCAACTTTTAACCGGTCAAGGAAAGTTAAAAGCAGAAGCAAAAAGTTTACTAGCTCCTTGGAGAAACCTAAGATTGGATCTGAGGACAAGAAGTTTTCACAAGATAAGCCATATATGAGGAATGTGCCCTTCAGAATCGTGGCTGATTTTTAACTCTGTAAAATTCGATTGTTTTTAGATCTCTTCAATGTCGCTAATGTATATACACGGGTCTATTTTAGCTATTTGAGATAATTAGTGTATCTAAATAGATAGACCTGACTATTATCTCGAATGTTGATTGTAGTATACGCTCTTTTGATGCTTTGATAAATATTTTAAAAAGGTGCACATTTATAATGTTTGTGCAATATGCTTACTTAATTCTCACATTTATAATCTCTTAGAAAAATGCAACTATTTCTCTTAATTTGATTATTTTTCCTTTAGAACAAATTTTTCACAAAATACGTTATTCAACCCGTGCGAAGCACGAGTTTGTAACTAGTTTACTATTGTAACAAACTAGTGTCCCAACCCGTGCAACGCACGATTCGTGACATTTTAAACACTCTATGATTTGATTACAAAGGCGAAATTAATTTTTAATCAAAGTTGAAAATGACAATAACAAACTAATTCTACACCGCGGTATAAATTATGTCCTAATTATAATTATTCACGGTTGTCGTCAATTCAAGATAAATACCATTGATTAACAATAGTTGCGTGAACATAAAAACCACAACAACACACATACACATTAAACTCGCCAAAAGTCGTAAAAGATATGTTTCAATATCCAACAAGTCTTCCAAGCTAAAAAAACAAAGGACATATTACACCAACTTCTATTTATATTGCATAATACATATAGTTCAAAAGTAAGCATAAAAACGATAGACAAACATCCACTAAAATACATAGTATTTTAATTTACTTCCAACTCAATGATGTTGCTCTATCTATCTCAACGAATAAGCTATTCGAAGCAAACTCTAAGACTGCAACAAATTTTGTCTCCCTTATGCAAAACATTATCGAATGCAAATTGAATCCAACCATCATAGATGCATTTCTTCTTTTCATCATCTTTTGATGCAACAACAGTAGACCTGTACGTTTCCATAGTGTCAAGATTCATTAAAATAATTGACGTATTTTTCCGTTTCTCAAATTGAATCGAAACCTCTTTCGAAAAAAACTACAACCCAAAAAAAACTCTTTCTATGACGTATTTATTTTTGCTGGTTTTCAACAAATGCCTTTCATTAACCGTAGTTACATAAAATGATAAGTCACAACAACACACAAATGCATTAAACTTGATGTGGCCCAAAAAGGCTTGTCCTTCCTTCAACGGGTTTTACCATACATGACTATATTATCATTCTAATGATACGATCGCGTGGAATGTGTAAGAATGATGAATGGATTAGAGAGTGAGTAAAAAGAACAAGTAAAATTAAGGAATAAATGAACAAGATAAACAAAAATAAATGGAAAAAACTTGAATTCGAATGGTAAAATTATTATTGTGGTCCTTTAACTTGACTTCAGATAACATTTTTATCATTTATGTTTTTTTCACGTCATGTTGGTCCTTCACCTATGTTTTTATATGAATTTCAGGCTTGAAATCTAGGTTTTCTTTCTCTGTCAGCTCTTCATCTGAAGTACATGATATGTAAAAAAAAATCATTTGAAGATTGAAAATTCATATGCAAACATGACGAAAAATCAAAGGTACAATGAAACGAAATTGAGATTGAGATAACAATACAACGTATTAACACATAAACATAAATGTGTCTATAATATTGCTAAATATATAAAATGTCAAACTAAGACATATTGTCATATTAGATATGGTATAGTGATACAAAATAATTGAATATATAAATTCCTTAAAAATTTGAATATATAAATAAATACTCTATCACTCACGCAACATATCGCAATTCTTAAAAAGTATATGTCCAAAGTAGAGATGTCTATGGGTATCCATGAGTATGGATAGTATGATACTCATTCCCGTTCAATTGGATAAATATGATACTCGTGCCGGCCTCGTACCCGTGTGATTATCCACTATACGGGTAATCTGTGGGTATTAAGGTATTCACGAATACCCATGAATTTTTTAATTAATTTATTTTTTGGTACAAAGAAGAACTTTTTTTTAATTATCAAAAACTTCAACTTTTAAACATCCATACATAATCCATTCAAATTTCATAAATCATACCTAATCCATACAAAATTCATGATTCTTACATAATTCATACAAATTTTTGAAGTAAAAGAAAAGCATAAAAACATCCAAATAAACATTTAAATTTCATATGCATTCCTAGTACTTGATAATAATCTTAATAGTAATAATATATCTTGGGCTTATTTTTAACCTTCAAACTTGTGGCTTCCCTGAGCAGGAAATGGTCAAGTTGTCTTGCTCTTTCCCAAAATCAGTGATAGGAGAAAGAAAGGCCTTTACTTGGAGGTGCTATTGGAGTGAGAAAATTTGTAACATCTATGGGAAGGTTATTCAATTCTTGAGGGACTTTGATGATTCAATGAGGTAAAAGAGAGAAAGACATATTTGTTTGGACGAAAAGCTAGTCGAAGTAAGGGCACCTCTCTATTTTTATATATTTTTTCATAAAAAATGAAGTGATGTTTATGTTTATAATTGCTTTGTATCTGCTTATGTGTTTAAGAATACGTAGTTGCCAAGATGAGTACATGTTTACAAATGCAAAATCATATTCTTGAGAATAATGAGTTACATATGTTGATGATATATTTGAGACATTGCATATGATTAGAAATGTTTATGCATATATGGGGAATTGTATGCTCATGCATTTCACAGTCACATGCCCACCGGAGAGGAGTCGCGAGATGCACACCGGAGAGGTGGCACAAGGTGTGTATTTCCAGAATGAAACCACCTTATCCAATATGGATCATCGAGTCTGATAGATGAGTAAGATACCCACCTCCTCAGTGGCGCTGTCACAGTCCTCTGTGAAGCGGTATTAATTATGGAATCATATGCATCGACGTATAAACATTACATTAAGAATTGAGCCTTAATGAGTTTTATTATGAGCACTATTTTCATACTTGTATATATGTTATTTTTGGATTGGTGACCCTTTTCAGGGGATGTGTGGATTATACGCCATTACATTATGATGATTTCGAAGGAAGCCGAGATACGACAGCGAAAGATGATGACTTCACCTTCATAGATGAGCGAACTATTTCACCTTGGGGGTTTAACTCAACCTCAAGACGGGTCACATTTATGGGTAACGTACTCAAGACCACTCACGTAGTTGGTAGGAAGAAAGACTTCAGGATGATGTTAGTAGTGGGTCTAGTACCCAACTTTATGTATTATAAAGTTAAAGATCTGCTTAGGAGTCCTTTTAATTTCGGGCAACACTTTCTCCCTCTGTGTAGGGATGTAATCGTGTCTTGTAAATTATTTAGTTGTCATGCAAAGCTCTATATAACTCTGACTTTCATTTTGAAAAGGAACCTTTGATATATTTTGCGAATAAAATTTATGACTTATGTTTAAAAAGGTTTTCCACTTTATTCTTTTCTCTCTTTAAAAATAAAATCGCACACAATTTTTAGTGTTAAGATTTTGGTTGTTACATCAATTTTTTCAAAAAATCTTAAAGACTGTCAAATGTCAAGATGCAGACCATATGGACAGATGCTAAACAAAATATCGGGCATTAAATTCCTATGTTTTTTTATTCTTTTAAGGCATCAGGTCAGTGTACTCAACTATCGTATGCTTGGATAAAATATATGATAAAAAAAACCAGGATACAAATACAACGGAACACATTGACAATTTTAAATTGAACAACATGACAAGGTGAATATAAAACTTTAGGGATCAAAATATTTCACCAACCATTTTTCCAAAAAGATATCCTAAAATCAATTTATCATTCAATTACTCCGATTATTTATTTTTCGATACAGGTCTGTAACTTGACGCTGTAAAATTTAACACACATGATAAACACATCCTCTATGATTATATCACGCCGAATAAATGTATAACATAATATACATAACATGATTTACATCACAAGGGTTGCTCACAATTAGTGACGACTTATCATCAATGCAACAGTAATCGGCAACATTGCAAGTAACTTGTAACACAAGAAATCACGAAAGTGTTAAATCCAAATCGACTTATTATCTTAAGAACATCACTCAAATACCTAAACTATGTCTAGAGATCACATCCCTTCAAAACTGCTACAATCCATTAAATTTAGAAAGATTAGCTACCTAATCATGTTAAAATCAAATATATTTTTCTTACAATTTAAACTGCCACTTTTGAAGAGAGGAAATTCACGAAACTTGCATATTTTCTGATACAATAGGTGTCTATCTTCGTGTAGGCTTAGGATCAATAGAAAATCAAACATGTAATAGAGACTGAAACATAGATATACTTTTGATGCTTTTAAGCTACAATATATGACTATATGTGTATATGTGGCAACTGTTGTTTTACTTGTGAATTGTAGCTGTGATGTTTTTTGATCTCAATCCATATAAAAAAGCATGAGTGGGGTTATGTTGCGGTTGTCGTTGTTTTGTTGTTGTAGCTCTTTTTCTAAGATAAACATAACCAACTCTTTCTAAGGGAGTGTTTGGTTATGAGAAGAAATTGAGAAGAGAGAAATAAGGGAGAGAGGGTATAGTAGGAGAGAAAGATAAGAGAAATAGAGTAGAATTAAGGTGTTGTTTGATTTAAGGGAGAGAGAAGAGAAATAGAAGAGAGAGAAGTGTTGATTATTTTTGATAATACTAAAATACTACGGGAGGTCATAGTTTACATTGGCGTAAATGGTTGCCACGGAGAAAGTGGTTTTTATTTTTATTTCTTATGAATAAACTAATTAGTTTTTATTTTTATTTATTATTATTGTATTTTAATATGTTGCCAAAAAACAAAAAACGAAAAAAAATAAAATCAGTCTCGCCAATTGAAATGGCGGGAACGAACAAAAAAAATTTTAAAAAAAAGGTCACATCATCTCAGCCTGTCACGAGCTGACACATGTCAGGAAGGGAGCTCATTCCCGCCATTTGAAACGGCGGGAATGAGGAAAACGACAAAAAAAAACCCCAAAAAATGAAAGTGGGTCATTTTAGTGATTAATTTTCAAAGGGGGTCAGACTTAAAAAAAATTTGGCATTAAGGTCAGAAAAAAAGAAATTCATAAAACTATTCCTAAGAAAAACAAAAAACAAAACTAATTAGCATGACTTGTTCAACTTTAAAACCTAAACTAGTTCAAAGGTTCACTCACTCTCTCCTCACACATATTAAAGCACAAAACCAAACTTCAATAATACCTTAAAAAAATCACGTTAAAAACTTATAAGTGTTCATATATAATGGCAATGAAAAGAAAGGTTTCTGAAGCAGTTGAAGAAGGAAGCATGATTTAGGATGCTATGATGAAAGAAGCTGCATCATAGGATTCTAAGAGCAATTCTTTTTCCAGGATCGATCTTGATCTCTATTTCACTCTTTAATTAAGAGTCTTTATGCTCTACCTTGTTTTTGCTACTCCAATGCTTGTTGCCACATAGTCATATTCGCTCTTTGTTGAATTTTCGCGATTGAGTGTGAATTATTTTTTCACTTTTTAAATATATGAATGAATCATATTGATGAACTAATCCACATCAATCTATGAAGTACATACATCGGCCAGACACGACCCTGACATGTGGACCGGTAAAAAATTTAAAAAATGAAGTAACTGAATTATGATTTATGAAAGTAAAAATACCAAAATTAAAGTTATAAATGATGCTTTTATACGGCTATACTGAATATACTCATGAGTTGCTTGTCTGTTTCTTTTTTGCTCTATGTTTTAATATTAGTGGGATTGGAATTGAGATACTTTGAATTTGAACCTTAATAATTTTTGTGGAAATTTAACTTCTATTTCAAATTACATTGGTTTGAATTTTTGTAACACCGACACTTCTAATCGAATGTGTGTCCAGTGTCTGGCACACATTAGTGTTCAATGTCCGACACAATACCACTATACATGATTACATTCAATTTTGTCATTTCTTAAATTATTACTAGAGTCGGCGTGTCCTGTCCACTATCTATGTCGTGTCTATTCTTCGTGTGAATGACTTGTGGTCCTTTTGTTTTGAATGATATCTTGTGATTGGCATTGAGAAACGATATTATCAAGTATGTCCAGTTGTAATTTCATTTCTAGGTCTATGTAGTATGATAATTATTCCTTCATGGTAATAGCAAATTTAGTCTTTTAGTATCAATTTAAAAGTGACTGTGTCATTTCTTACTTTACTTGAACTCAAGTAGCTAGCTAAGAAATTTTGTGTGTTTCTTTGGTGGATTTAGTGAGTTGTGGATTTGATATACATGCCTCTAGTTAGTTGATCAACATGATGTATTGTATCGCGTACCTCTATAGTTCTATTAGAATCCCAAATATTCATTTTGGATCTAAATCAAATTGATATAAGGATTGTAAAAACTGAAAGTAGTAAGAGTCGGATCTGCAGGTTGCATACTCTTTACATATTTTAATTCTTTTGTCAATCCTAAATCAAAGTTCTATCTCTAGCTGTCATTTGTCAACAACATATTTTAATTCTTTTGTTATGTTCATAGGAATTGGGAGCTCACGGCAGCATGGACAGGAGCCAAGGTTAAAGTTCCAATGAAGTTCATCACAGGCAATTTGGATATAGTTTACGCTTCTTTTGGTGCAAAGCAATACATCGAGAGTGACGGTTTGAAGAAAAATGTGTCAAATTTGGAGGAAGTCGTTATACAGGAAGGTGTGGCTCACTACAACAACCAAGAAGTTGTTGAGGAAGTCAGTAATCACATTTATGATTTTATCAACAAGTATTGATCTTATCAACTCAATTCTCAAGCAACTCTTCACTATGAGCTTCCTTAAATCGTCTTTAATAAATAATTTAGCTGCAATCTATGCTACATGCGGCATTTTGTAGTTACATTTGCATGCTTGTTGCTTTAAGTATTTCGCCGCACCACGTTATGAAACATTTTCTATTATTTTTCAAATATCATGTTAACTTGTTAATTTTATTTATAATAATGATTGGAAGATGCACATTTAAATAAATACATACGCGTATATAATAAAGTTATATAGAATATCTTGCACATACAATTTTTTCCTAATTTTTATTTTACGATTTTTATTTCATCAAAAAATATTTACCTTTTGTTATATTGAAATTACCTTTATCAAATTTAAATATCGTGTCTTGACCAAAAAAAAAGTATTTTTTTTAAAGGATAAAAAAAATTAAATATCGTATAAACTTATCAAGTAGTACATTTAAGCCACCTTTATTATTGAACTTTTTTTCCAATACACTTTAATTTCCTTCTGCGCACTGAAAGTTGAAACAAACAGTCAAACACCTCATCCGCTGAAATCGCCCAAACCATCTCAATAAATGACAGATCACAACACAATTCAAACACCAGAAAGAGATGGAAGGAATAGAGCACAGAACAGTGGAAGTGAATGGAATCAAAATGCATATTGCAGAAAAAGGAAAAGAGGGACCAGTTGTTTTGTTCCTTCACGGCTTTCCTGAACTCTGGTATTCATGGCGCCACCAGATTGTTGCTCTCAGCTCCCTTGGTTACCGGGCTGTCGCTCCCGATCTTCGTGGTTATGGTGACACTGATGTACCCAGTTCGGTAAGCAGTTATACAATCTTCCACTTGGTTGGTGACATCGTTGCTCTCATTGACTCGCTTGGTGTTGATCAAGTCTTCCTTGTGGCTCACGATTGGGGTGCCGTTGTTGGCTGGTATCTTTGCTTGTTTCGCCCTGAGAGAATTAAAGCCTATGTGTGTCTCAGTGTGCCGTATTTACCCAGAAACCCCAAAGTGAAACCTGTTGATGGCATGCGAGCTTTATTTGGAGATGACTATTATATCTGCAGATTCCAGGTTTGTATTCTTATATTTTTATATAAAATATACACCCTCCTGTCATGTCCCTATTATATACACCCTTTGGCCTTTACTCACTTCAAATGGAGTATTGTTATCGTAACAGATAATTTAAATGGACGGAAAATAAAATAGTTACTTTGATAGACTAGATTAAAAAATAAATACATTTGGGATTGGTTTAATCAAAATGTTAGATTTTTAACTTGATTAAGTAAATGGAGATCGATGTGTTACAATTTTCAAATTTGTATATGTTTATCAATAATGATAATAGAGTACAAAATTTTAGTTATTGAAAATAGGCACACATTAAACAAGAGTCCGAGAAGGTTAATAGTTTTCACATATGTTCCCCTGAAAAAAGGTTATCTCATCTCATATGTTATTATAGGTATCAATTTAATCTATTATTGTTGAATGTAATTGTTAGTTATACAAGTTAATTATATCGAATTATTCAATCCTACGTAATCCAACTCCAATTCATGTAACAGGAACTAGGGAAAATGGAAGCTGAAATTGCCAAAGATAGCTCAGAACAGGTAATCAAGAGCATGCTTACAGGTCGGACTACTGGACCACTGATCTTACCCAAAGAACGCTTTTTATCTCATCCAAGTACAAAGCCCCTCCCTTCTTGGCTCTCACAAGAAGACGTCACTTACTATGCTTCTAAATTTGAAAAGACTGGATTTAGTGGTGGCCTTAACTTCTACAGAAATCTCAACTTGTAAGTCCTTTTTTTTGTTGCCATTTTTTAAAATTAACTAAATGCCACATACACATGGTTGTTCCAAGGTTTGAATTTGACCCTCATCTTGTTCAACTGATTTGGACAAACATCAATAACTAATTTGTCATACTTTATATTTATTTATATTCAAATTCAAAAGATTTGACGTTTTTATGGCCCCAATATTCTAAGGCCTAAAGTCTTATCTTAGACTGTCTGACCCTTAGCCCGGCCTTGCACGTGTATTTCTATTTGGTCCAATATGGATATGAATGGTTTAATTGTGCTTTTAGTACTTCGGGTATTATGATTGTGTAATTTTTATATTACATTTCAATCACGTAATTCTTGATTGTAACAAATGAAAAACTTGCTTTTCAAAATCACATAATCTTAATAGAAGGACTAACATGTATAATTAAGTTCTATATCTAAATATTGTATGAGTTAATTACATATGCCAATGTTTGTGTTTATGTTTACAGAAATTGGGAGCTCACGGCTGCATGGACTGGAGCACAAATTAAAGTGCCAGTAAAATTCATAACTGGTGATTCAGATTTAGTTTACACTTCTTCTGGTACCAAGCAATACATCGAGAGTGGTGGTTTCAAGAAAGATGTGCCAAATTTGGAGGAAGTGGTCATACAGAACGGTGTAGCTCACTTCAACAACCAAGAAGCTGCTGAGGAAATCAGTAATCACATTTATGATTTTATCAAAAAGTTCTGATCTTATCCTCAATTCTCAAGCAACTCTTCGCTGGGAGTTTTGTTAAATCGTCTTCTGATAAATAATTTAGCAACAATCTATGCTTCTCTGTTGCGGAAATTTGAAGTTATATTTTGATGTCTATTGCTTTAAGCACTATTTGTACCCTTGATTGTGCTATTATGGAAACTTTATCGATTGGATATTTTTATTTTGCACCATAGATTGTTATGTTTTCATCTTGCATCAATTACTTATCTCTACTAAATGGTCAAAATTGCATAAAAGATAACATCATGTAGATTAGGGCGTGTTATGAGGTGGGAGAGTTGTGATATCTTCCGTCATAGACGAGTGAGCTTTATGTTAAATCCTCTCTCTCTGTGTGTGTTTGATGTAATCTCTGCGCTACCACCAATTACCAATCCACAACCACACCTATACTCTCCACTTTCAATCTCAACGAAACCACTTGGCCCGCCGCCAATGTCAACACGCCATCATTTGGGCCAACGTCATTCTCTCATTATCAATCCTTCTCGTCATCCTTTCACTCTCCAAAGTGAAGCTTAAGTTTTCTGAGAATTTAATGATGACACAAATTTATTCGATGAGGGTGAATGTTGAGGGTGCACATGTTTATGGTGGGTCAGTCCATCGACTCCAAACTCCAAAGTTGTAATGGCAAAAAAATACTAATTCATTTTTTTTTAAATAAAGATAAGGGTATTATGCTACTTAGTGCTCTAGACACTAGTTAAGGAAAACAAAAGTAGAAAATCTTACATTGAAAAAAGTATTATTTACACTTCTAAGAATTTGACTACAGAAGTTCCAAGAATTTTTTACTATATTAGTCTCTTTAACTAGTGCCCTAGGAGCACTGGTTAACATTTTTCTAAAGATAATTTATGTTTTGTTTACGTGCAAAATAATAACTTGAAATTAAGACTTTAATTAGTTTTTTAATTCTAATTTTGAGAATTAAATTTGTTTCTTGGAATTTCTTCCCGCTGTATATTCCTCCATTTTCTTGAATTGCTCCTAAGCCATTCCATTGTAATAATCATGGACCCTCTTTTTTTAGGGAAAGAGTGTGACTAAGGTTCAACTTGATGCCATCGTTTAGACAAAATTATGTTAAGGTCTTTTTCTATTTTTTAATAAAAGGAGTACTTATATTGGTAGTTAATTAAATGGATTTAATGACAATTGAATTGATGCAAAGTGTCTGGTCCTGTTTGGCATTTTTTGGCTGATAGGCGAATAGAGATAGTCCATCCACGTGCATGCCTTAACTCCTCGGTCATACCTTTTCAAACAGTCGCCAAAGTTAAACAAACACCTCTTCGTTAGAATCGCCCAAACCATTCCCTCTCTCCGCTTAAAAATTTAAATACTGGCATAGCGTACACTTCACAAACTCATACCCAACACAACACAATCAAAGCACCCAAGAGATTATGGGAATAGAACACAGAACGGTGGAAGTGAATGGCATCAAAATGCATGTTGCAGAGAAAGGAAAAGAAGGCCCTGTTGTTTTGTTCCTTCACGGTTTTCCTGAACTCTGGTACTCTTGGCGCCACCAAATTGCGGCTCTCGGCTCTCTCGGCTACCGCGCTGTGGCTCCGGATCTTCGCGGCTACGGTGACACCGATGCTCCAGCTTCCATTAGCAGCTACACAATCTTCCATCTGGTTGGTGACATCGTTGCTCTCATCGACTCACTCGGCGTTGACCAAGTCTTCCTTGTTGCTCATGATTGGGGTGCCATCATTGGTTGGTATCTTTGCTTGTTTCGCCCCGAAAGAATCAAAGCCTACGTGTGTCTGAGTGTTCCGTATTTACCAAGAAACCCAAAAGTGAAACCTGTTGATGGCATGCGAGCTGTGTTTGGTGATGAATATTATATCTGCAGATTCCAGGTTTGTATTTGTATTTTCATCTTTAATTAACAAACTTTGACTATTTTTAAATGTTGATTAATTCTACTTGAACTATGGCTATTGAATCTGTGTTTGTAAACTGAACGCTAAATTTTAATTTTTGTGTTGTGGTAGAACGGGGAATTGCTGTTGTGTTTTAACTAGATCGTGAACCCGTGCTTCGCACGGGACAACGATGACCACAATATATATATATATATATATATATATATATATATATATAATGTATGGTTAATTGACATAAAAAACAACAAAATATGGTAGTAAAAAAGAGATCGCACTTGAAGCGTCATTAGAATAGATAATAAGTAGCAACATGCCTAGAAATGGCTAGAAATGTCACATGCCTTGCATTTTGGCGCCTTTGCGATGGCATTTTAGTTATGCAAGAAGATTGGATATGGCTTTATTAGATTTGCTAGAATTGAACTAACTCTATTTACTTCTAAAAAAAACTAAGTGCATGAAAAATATGCAATATTAAGATTCCTTCAAAAAAAACATGTTAAGTGCATGAAAAATATGCAATATTAAGATTCCTTCAAAAAATATTCCAACGCCTCAACACACTGAGTAATATTGAGTTTGTGAGCATGTATAATTGATATTAGTACAAAATACCCACAACTCATCCATGTTGGTAGCGAGATAATTTGAAATTCTTAATTGATATTAGCACAAAACACCAACAATAAAACTGAGTTGTAAATCAAAACAAAGCTCAACAAAAAGGACCTTAACAAAGAAAAATAACGGCATCACAAAGTACAAATAAACGAAGTTTACAACTCAAAGTAGAACTCCATCTCAACTATTAATAAAAAGGTGTCGCTTTGCAAAAATGACGGTGATCCAAGAATCAGCCAAAAATCCCGTAAAAATTCTTCAAAACAGCCCAACCATCAACAAAATAAACTTTGACGTTCCTCTTTTCCACAGCTACCTCGATCTCATTTTGGTTTGGATCACACAATATCACAAAATGACCAACTTGCAAACCAAACCCTCTTGAAGAGCACGCAGACAACCTAACCTCGCTATACAAACATATGTTCATGATCAAATAAGTCAGTATTGTACAAAATAAACATCAGATATATTATAGAACACTGCTTATTTTTTTACCTGTCAGTTATCATGAGTATTTCGTTTTCAAAAGCTCATCAGAAAGTGTTGGTAAATCCGGAGAATTACCAATATATAGAGGAAATTAATAAGTTGAAAATGATTACCACAACTACAGATATACTAAGGTGGTAAATATAATAATCTAATCAAGTTATCAAGTTACATGTGTACATAGGACAGATAAAAAACAAAAGCACACTTAGTTCCACTTATTAAAATAAAATACACTCATTTTTGTTATCTCCATTCTGCTTGATTCATTTGGACACGAATTTACATATATGGTAAAACAAACATGAACCTATCAAGAGAATATCGCATTGACAACATAATTGAAACTATGCACGACATAAATGAATTCAGGACAGTCAATATATCACACAGAAGTGCAATTAAAGTCTTTTTTTATCATAAGGAAGAATAAAAAAAATGGTGTAAAAGGAAAATGATATGGAGTAAAAGGAAAATTAAATAGTAGTAGTTGTAGTAATAGAAGAATGGTGAGAATCATTTAATTGGGATAATATACCTTTTCAATGAGATATGCAGGGCCGTTTTTCATATCTAGAGCCACATGTCTGCAGATTCCATGTACCTTGGGCCGTTTCATGAAAATGTCAAAGCTAATTAGGTGAGGAAAAAAAGTCTACACCATTTTCTATTGTAATACTAAATATTTTCCAAGCAATAAGCATTATTGAAGATGAAATTAAGGTGAAACTTAAGTTGCAATTTAAAAACACATGCTCAAATCATACGCTCTAATATATTTCTTAGGGGGAAAATATAATGTCATGATATTATTAACTTAATCCGCGCCTTAGAGCACCCTATAAAAGAGAAGCCACTCCTATTTGCAACAAAAATTGACACAGGATTCAATAATGCAGCAGCAGTCCTAAACACCAGACCACAACATCCAAAATCTAAACCAAAAGTGGAAAGACTATCTTCACTCCAAACTTTTGAATTACCTTGTTTGAGTTTATCTACTGGCATAAAGCATTTTGTGAGATTGTTTGGAATAGCTTACAGAAATAGTTTAAAACATGTCCATAAGCACTTTTAGGAGAAATCATAGAAAATTAAAATCACTTTTTTTTTTATAATCTAGGAAATGGGCCATTTATTTGTTACAAAAATAGCTTACAATTAAGCAATTTATCCAAGCAAGCTGCTGCATATAAAAATTTCAACTTAAGAACACTCCAAAAAAAAGTGAGGAAAAAACAACAAAAATAATATAGTGCTAGCAGCAAAATCTTCACAAAGCCAAAAACAAAATTATAGAACTCAACAAAAAACTAAGATTAAGATCACGGGTTTCAATTTGAGATTCTAGACAATAAATTTAAAAGTACTTTTCTAATTTATTTTCAATTTTAATTCTAAGAATCTGCAAAATATAACTGGTTGATTGAGTGAATGTAAGTATGAGTGAATGATAGAAGGAGAAGAGAGAGTAGCGGTGTTGGCAATTCAGATGCTCTTAATTAGACAACAAATTATCTGATACCATAAGAGAAGCAGGTCTAAGCGTTACCTCAATCGAAATCGATTCGTCATCAAAATACTTATATAGTCCCATGTGTGTACATGCGATGCAAAGCATATGCAAGTGATTTCTTTTCGATGGCTACAAGTGATTTCTTTTCCACAATGTTCATATGCTTTTCTAGTTTAAATGTGCTGCAGAATTTCATAAATTAAATCAGCCAAATAAAGAACCGATGGTATTTCACAAACCAAAGAAATAAAAGGAGCACATACATGGTTTCATAGTGCTGAGTAAGAATCGTCATTCGAGCAAAATCATATCAGGTTTCATGTGTATGAGATGAACACCTCTTGCATCTAATATTTAAACGAATCAAAAAGGCAGTGAGAATTAAAATAATATCAAAACTGCAACAATTGAAAAATGAATATCTAAATTACAACATAAAACTGGACTGCATTGGCATATATGAAGCAATGCTCGATTTGCTACCAATATCAATAAATTGACTCTTAAAAAACATTTGGGAAACTTACCATTGTATCGATCCATCACCTTCAACGCCGATACAATTATAGCCCATTGAGCCTCCTCAATTTTGGATTGTCAACTAAACTGCAACAAAACAACAATGATACTAATAACTCCATCTAAACTCCTTCCAGAACGAATCATATGCTAGTATCAAAACCAAAAAGACAAATGCATAAAAATAATAATAATAATAATAATAATAATAATAATAATAATAATAATAATAATCTAAAGTCAAGCAACACAAAAAACACACTTTCAAAACAATTGGTTCAGGGAGAGTTTCCACGCAAGATTTAGAACCATAGTTTCGGGCTACTCCAAAAAATGCATTTGATTTTTACATCTTTTAATAAAAACTACTCTTGTGTTAGGTCTCATATTTGTGAGAGTCCAAGTAAGTCCGTAAAACCCAATTGAAGGAACCACCACATAGCCATAGCTTCAGCCAAAGTGGGAGAGATTAAGTTTTTTTTAGAAGTGTGGGTGTGGCTGCAAAAGTCACTTCCTCGTCCATTCTCTTTTTGTTTTCAAAAGAGACATCGCATAGAAGTTAGGAAAAATTTAAAATATGTCAGGTTCAGGTATAACGCCTTCAAGAAAAGAGAGAGATCATGCTAAGCCAAAGCCAATTATAAGTTACCTTAATTGTCTTTTACAGTTTTTTGTCGAAAGCTTCCGGCAGTTGTTCAAATAATGATCCCATTTGATCTGTTTCAAGTTTTCAACATTCAAAAAATACAATATAAGTAATACCAAATAGAGAAACTTCAAACTTATTACATCCTTCACAATTTATTTTTCTTCGGTATGTAAATTTAAAGAATTCACAAATGATGTTAAAACTAAATCAATAACAAATATATGAATTTCATCATAACAGACAATTAGAAAGCTTTATAATACTTACATTTTTATCAAGATCCTCCTGCAGTAGAAATGAGAACCAAACTTTTGGACACCATCAAAGGGATAGGCTTCCTGCAGAAAAGGTTGTTTGTAAAGAATTTCAATGACTGTTAACATCGGATTCGTCTCTCTTAGGAAGGCAAGCACTATTGAAACCATAAACAATGATGAGCTCTCCAAAAAACTTAATCCATGGATAGTGGTCCAAATGAACTATCAGAAATGAGGAGCAGCCATCTCTTTGATATCAGAAATTGATGCAGAAGAAATGATGAGCTCTCCAAAAAAAAGAAAGCCATAACTACATAGATTGGTGTGCCCTAAATACATTGTATGTTGGTAAGCGTGAAAGCATATGCATGTGTCACACTAACAAAATGTGCAAACCTCAGTATCATCGCGTATTGCTGACATCAAACCAAACCATAATTATTGACTCCACTTGCAATGGGCAAAGGTACAAACACGTTCAAGCTAACAACTTTTCGATATAAGACGTTTCTTGTTAAAGCTTTTACCCTCATCAAGCTAATGTGAGCTTCAAAAAAATACCATAGTGGAATAGATCAGAAAAATTGCTAACCATAAGGTGTGTTGATGACCATAACAGCATCAGCATTATACACAACATAAGGAGCCTAAGATGCTCATTCTTGTCTAACACAACCCACAACATGACCATTCCAAACTGATACAATCACAAAATGGCCTGATATGAGGGTCTAGTAATTTAGAATATTGAAAGCGATTGATAAATCTATCATAAATTTAGCCAGGTCTAAAGATTACACACTACAGTTCAGAATTTAGCCAGGTCTAAAGATTACACACTACAGTTCAGAATTTGTGTGCAATCAAAACACCCTGTCTGCCATAAATCAAATGAAAATTCTAACATCAACATCAAGAAACTCTATACCAAAAGCAAGTTTATCATCAAATGTGCAGTTAAAACCTAATTAACTCGTCTCCATTAATCTATCATAAATCTAAGTAGTAGCTATATTTTACTCATTCCTCATAATCGTATCATTATTGCATACCAGGCAATTTCGTCCCCTCTCTGATACTCTCTTTGACTGTGGACAAACGACACCATATCCAAAAATCAAACTACAAAATCAAATTTCATATGAGATGATTTCATAATGTCAAAACCAAACAAAAAAAATTATTCAATTGCTTTCAAAGTTTCACAGGGAATTAACTGATATCATAAGAGAATCAGATATTTTAATATAAACTCAAATTGTTGTCATATAAGCATCCAAACAGAGGGTAAATGAATCGATTTAGAGAAACTTACCATTGATAATTAGCACGTTTGACACCATTTTTTGATACACACGCATCAATTAAAGGGAAAACATCAGGTTCAGTGGGAGCAGCAACTTTGTGAAATCAGCTTAATGAGATTGAGTGGTTATCCTACAACCTGCACAATCAGATTCATTAAAAAAAAAAAAAGAGAATAGGATTAACCAATTTTGCACAGAATCAAAACTAAAATTAGATGAGATTGAAACCCTAAAACTGCATAAGAATTGATTCATAAAATGAAAAACAAATTGTAATGATTTTGTATGCTTGTTAGCTGAAATTGAAAATTGAAACAGTATGGGAGAGAGTTTGGGTCTGTGAGGAGAAAAATTAAAATCGATTGGGAGGAGAGGAAGAAGAAGAAACTGTCGTATGGGAGAGGGAGTTTGGGTTTGTGAAGAGGAAGAAGAAGTTGGTTATCGGATACATTTAATTATTTGTGCATAATCCATCCAATTCCAATTCCAATTCATGTGACAGGAACCAGAGAAAATGGAAGCTGAAATTGCTAAAGGTAGTCCAGAACTGTTGATCAAGGCCATGCTTACAAGTCGTAATCCTGGGCCGCCAATCCTGCCCAAAGAAGGCATATTATCTCATTTCAGCGTTTCAAGTACAATGCCCCTCCCTTCTTGGCTCACCCAAGAAGATGTTGCTTACTATGCTTCTAAATTTGAAAAAACAGGATTCAGTGGTGGTCTTAACTACTACAGAAATTTGAACTTGTAAGTCATTAATGTTTATTTTTTTGTCCTACATATACTCCTACCACCATTGATACCTACAAGCCTACAACACATCGCTCATAGTATAATATAAGTTACTCCTTTTTTTTTTTAAGTGAATAGAAGTGGAGAGAGAAAGAGTACAGAAAAACCTCACCCTACCAATTATTAATAATTAATCCTAAGGATTCATTATTTTTAATCGTATTAGCTTCAATATTTCAAGTATTTCTAAAGAATTAGTCTTAAGAGTTAATATATTCATCATCCTCTGTATACACACACACTAAGCAACTCAAGATGTGTGGTGAATGAGAATTACAAGATAATCCAAGTCAAAGAAACCTATTATGTCTCCTACAATCGACATTATAAACCAAGCAAATAAGGGGTTGAGAGTTTCAATGATAAAAGATCAAATCTAAAACTCTTCTTCTTGGATTTAATTCATTCCCAAACTAAGAATTTTTATCATAATAGATCATTGTTCCTTCATTAATCTCATGCATCTTACGTTTGTGCAATTTTTATATCACATTTCAATTACGTTATACTTGATTGTAACAATTGAAAAACTTGGTTTTCAAAATCTGACAATCTTAAATTTGATGGAAGGACTAACATCTATAATTAAGTTCTATATTTAAATATTGTATTTTTTAACAGCATATGCCAATGCTTTTGTATTATGTTAACAGAAATTGGGAGCTCACAGCAGCATGGACTGGAGCACAAATTAAAGTACCAGTGAAGTTCATCATAGGTGATCTGGATTTAGTTTACACTTCTTTTGGCACCAAGCAATACATCGAGAGCGGTGGTTTCAAGAAAGATGTGCCAAATTTGAAGGAAGTGGTTATACAGAAAGGTGTGGCACACTTCAACAACCAAGAAGCTGCCGACGAAATCAGTAATCACATTTATGATTTTATCAAGAAGTTCTGATCTTATTCTCAATTTCCAAGCAACTCTTCGCTAGAGTTTTGTTAAATCGTCTTCTAATAAATAATTTAGCAACAATCTATGCTTTTCTATTGCGGAAATTTGAAGTTATATTTTGATGTCCTTTGCTTTTAAGCATTATTTGTACCCTTTATTTCTACTCAATGGTCAAAATTTTATAAAAATATCATCACGCAGTTTGGATTCACCTTTAAAGTCTTAAAATTATGTTTTGAAGAAAATTCATGGAAAGAAAATAGTTTACTACTGAAATTATTACCATGTGTTTAGGCCATATGTAGGGCTGAGAGTGGTGTCCCTTTCCTTTGGATTCCATGACTTTAATATATGTTGACTATTAACTTACCTCTTGTAAGTCTCCAAAGAAGAAAAATTGTTTATGACTTGTTTTTGCTGGGATCAAACTCTCTCCCTATGCTCAACAATTCAAATGAGAATCAGTCAAAACAATTGAGACAACAAAAAACGGGTTTAGAATTGAAAGGGTCTGTGTATTGCTGTTCAACAATTGAAAAAAAAATCCGTCAAAAAATGACTTGGTAGAAAAAGATAACGAAGCCAAATCCTGGCAATATTATCCATGTTTCTATTTTTAACTCCTTCAAGTTCTCCCCTCCCAAAATCCTCATTCCTTTCGAGCTTTCAAACAAAGGATAAGAATTTATCCGAACCCTCTAAAATCTCCATCTGGTAGATTTTTTATTTTTTTCAAATTAGATATATTTTATATAATAATGGAGAAAACAAAATCCTCTAAAAGCTCAATATTTCTTCTGCTTTATCCTTTCTTTCTTTTTTTACAAATCATCTCTTCTAAACTCTCAAACAAACGCTTAAAATTTCAAATGGAGTTATAGTTTTAAAACCATTTATATAATTACTCTTAATTCAATACTATATATAATCTTGAGTCTCATGTGAGTGATGGTGTAGAAATCATTGTTGTCCAAGTAACACATGGGAAGTAAATCAACTTTCATTTAAAAATGGAGAATTTGCCATATTAATATTCTTATTTTTTATGAGTAAAGATACATGTACACCCTTTTTCCTTGTACCACCCATACACACACCTCATGTGGCATTTATTTATTTTATTAATTAAAAAAGAAAAACAACACAACATTCTCTCCTCCTCTGCAAATGCAGCCGCTCTCTCTTTTCCTCTCCTCTCTTTGCCTCATCGACCGTCCTTGTCTCTCACGCCAACCACCGTCAACCGACGTCCTTTTCTCTTGTGGTCGCTGGTGTTATCCATCGACCACCATCTTTCTTCGCTGAACATGGAAACCGGCGACGACAACCACACCACCATAGTGAATCCAAAAACCGGTGACGGTGACGTCGTCGGAAACCAAAAATCCCAGATCTGCATCGTGATGAGTAAAACCGCAAGTGCGTGGTTCTACCGAAGTAGTAAAAAGAGTATCGTTCCGACAGGGAGTTATGAATTCAATTAACCTTTAATAATGATTAGTTGAAAGTTACAAAGGTTAAAAAGTTTGGATTTTTAATTGAAAGAAAATAACAATAATAATAAAAGGTGTCTTGGAATTATTAGTTCATCTTGATGACAAAACCTTCACAAACCAAACCCTAAACCTAACCTTTATATTGGACTCACTTTCTAAAGACAAGTTTCTCTTAAACCTATCACATCTCCTTTCGGTCTCAGTGAGTGTGTTCCTCTAGCAATCACGCTTATTCTCATGGTTGATTGCTATTAGAATTCTTGAAGAACGAAATTTTATTTTTCTCAAGGTTTGCTAGACTATTCTCATGTTTCGCAATCCTTGTCTAATTTCACTTGTTCCAATATCAAAACTCCGTTGTCGCTTCATGAATTGATATTTGTGATGATGAATTAACAAACACTAACCCTCCGCTGTCGTTTTATGAGTTTGGTATTTGTTAATTCATTATAAAAACGGTGAAATTAGATTAGAAAGTAGATTTATATAAAATTAGGGTTTATGGCTTGGTTTGATTATGATTACGTCATTAGACTTTGTTGGAGTAAGCCCTAATAGCCAATCTATATTGATTGGGTTTGGCTTTGTATCATGATATTGATATAAATATATATTGTGAATATATAAATAATAAGGCATTTCTTT
>Ga0228710_1002394_pt1 | contig 29532 bp, 19 predicted proteins | sample MedpolnodulmetaG_FD_177995 | JGI IMG/M metagenome (GOLD analysis project Ga0228710, IMG submission 177995) | Root nodule microbial communities from Medicago polymorpha collected in Santa Monica, California, United States - pink nodules | ecosystem: Host-associated > Plants > Roots > Nodule...
GCTGAATATCATAAATAATTTATCTTTTAAATATTGAGAAATAAAAAGAGAGTAAAGAGGCTTATATTTCGATAGGCTAAAAATCAGTTTTTAAATTAGTCGCTAACTATATTTTGCCACCGATTTAAAGACCAGCTTCATTTTGGTTACTTGTTAAAATAATCAGTTGTTATATCGGTCTCTACTGTGACCAATTTATTTCAGTCTCTGAATTGGTTTCTAAACGACAGTTTTCTTGTAGTGACTCTTGCTCAAATGGTCTGATCCGACGGTCAAAGCTTTCTTTCAGAAGCAGATCTGGATACATGTGTCCCACTCTTTCGATGTCCAAGCTATCTTACATGCTTTCACTTCGATAGTGACAAAAGACTAAACACATCCCTTCACTTATGGTTTTCGTTGAAGTCTAACATTGTTCATTTGTTCCGTAATTCATTGGATGCATGTAGGCTAAGGACCTTTTACCTACAGTCAGAACATGGCACGGTGAATACTCAGATTGTGGGTAAGTTGTCAGTTATTTTAAGTTATGAATCCTTACGTGTGTTGAAATTGTCCCGCTCATCTCTAAAGAAGTTACCTGATTTAATCAGTAGATTGCATCATCTAAGATATCTTGACTTGTCTTGGTGTGCAATACTTGAAAATCTACCCAAATCCATAGGCAATCTTGTTAACTTGCAAACTCTGAAGTTGACTGGTTGCGAGAGACTCGAATTTTGTACAGAAGTTGTCACAAAATTAATCAATCTGAGGCACCTTGAAATTCATTTGTGTAAAGCATTTGTAGACATGATGCCGACTGGACTGGGGAAACTGTCATCACTGCAATCCCTGTCCACATTCAACGTGGTGGTGGTGGATGATAAGAATAAGAAGAATGTTGCTGGTAAACTGAATGAGTTGCAGACCTTAAGGAACCTAAGAGGCAATTTAGAGATTAATGGACTTGATCAGGTAAGAGATGTGATGCTGGAGTCACAGGAAGTCAATTTGATTGACAAACAATTCCTTGAGTCTTTGGATTTAAATTGGAATCGTCGGGGAAAAATAGACGACAGCCTACAACTGTTGGAAAACCTTCGGCCACACCACCATCTAAGAAGACTAAATGTGAGGATGTATCCCGGTGAGCAGTTTTCTAGCTGGCTTCCTTTTATCCAACATCTTTCTCATATCTCTCTCTCTGGATTTGATAATTGCAAATGCCTTCCACCATTAGAGGAGCTTCCATACCTCAAGTCTCTGAGCATAGGTAGTATGAGGGTGTTGGAGTATATGTGGGTGTCGTCAACTGCAGCAACATTCTTCCCAACTTTAGAGAGACTCAATATTCATTCTTGTGACAAATTTCGTGGATGGAAGTGGAAAGAAGATGATGTTAGTTCACATCATCTCCCGCTGCCTCAGTTTCTTCGTCTCTCTCAATTAATGATCTATGGATGCCCAAAGTTGACTTGCTTGCCTCCTTTTCCAAATGTTGAGGAATTTGAATTGTGTGAATCTACACTGAAGCCATTGAAAGAAGCTCTGGACACATCCACCACTCCTCTTTCCATGCTCAAGTTACTTAAGATACAAGGCAGAAATTTAGAAATCGATTCTTTACCATCTAAGTTTCAGCAAAACCTTACTTCTCTTGAGCATCTTAAACTTGTAAATGTGGATAAGTTGGAATTTTGGTTTGAGGACTGCTTTCCTTCTTTGAAAAAAATCATGGTATCTCTTGGTAACTCAACTATTTTGCCTGATAAGATGTGTGACCTACTATCACTTCAACATATACAGATATTTGGATGCCATTATTTGAAGTCGTTGCCACGAGGAATGTCACGCCTTATTAACTTGGTTGAACTGAAAGTATGGGATTGTCCCCTCTTAGGACGATGTAACTGCAAATGCTTTACAGGAGAAGATTTGCACAGATTGATCATGTCCCAACCATGATTGTGAAGCTGAGAGCCAAAGTGGTAAAGGTACTGGCACCAAACTGTTAATTTGTTTGTTTGATTTTGATATGCTTCATATGAAAATTGGAAATTGAACTTTAAAACTCTGATAACATTTACAATTCAAAGTGATTTGTGAGAAGTAATATATCATACGAGAAGCAGTTCTCTTAACAGTCAAATTCTTATCAATGCAAAACACCGTTTAATGTTTTCACCGCAGCCATTGTAGATTTTTTGTGCTAATATATGCATATATAAATTTTTATGTATATATATATGAAAAAATCGATATGATAAAATTTTAAAAACTCATGACTATTTTCAAAATATCAACATCATTGTAGTGTTTCTATTAAATAACTTTTTATTTTATATGCAAAACATCGTTCAATGTTTGCATCGCACCCGTTGTAGATTTTATGCGTTTTATCTATAGAAACAAATTTTTATGTAAATATATGAGAAAGTTGATATGATAAAATTGTGGAAAATCATTAATATTGTCAACATATAAACATTAATACAGTGTTTGTATTGAATTACTTTTTATTTTACACATGCAAAACATCGTTCGATGTTAACATCGCATCCGTTGCAGATTTTGTGTTTATATATGCATAAATAAATTTTTATTTACGTATATGAAAAAATCGTTATGATAAAATTTTAGAAACTCATGACTATTTTCAAAATATCAACATCAATGTAGTGTTTCTATTATATAATATTTTATTTTATATGCAAAACACCGTTCAATATTTGCACCGCACCCCTTGCAGATTTTATGTTTTTTATCTGGAGAAACATATTTTTATGTAAATATATAATAACGTGCATATGATAAAATTGTGGAAACTTATTAATATTTTCAAAATATAAACATTAATACAATGTTTTTATTGAATTACTTTTTATTTTATATATGCAAAACATCGTTCAATGTTTACACCGCACCCGATGCAGATTTAATGTGTTTATATATGCATAAATAAATTTTTATTTACATATATGAGATATGATAAAACTATAGAAACTCGACTATTTTCATAATATCAACATCAATGTAGTGTTTCTATTAAATAAATTTTTATTTTATATGCAAAACATCGTTCAATATTTGCACCGCACCACTTGTAGATTTTATGCTTTTTATCTGAAAAAACATATTTTTATGTAAATATATGAGATATTCATATGATAAAATTGTGGAAACTCATTAGTATTTTCAAAATATAAACATTAATATTGTGTTTCTATTGAATTACATTTTATTTTATATATGCAAAACATCGTTCAATGTTTACACCGCACGCGTTGCAGATTTTATGTGTTTATATATGCATAAATAAATTTTTATGTACATATATGAGAAAATAGATATGATAAAATTATTTTGTAAAAAAAAAAAGATATGATAAAATTATAGAAATTCGACTATTTTCATAATATCAACATCCATGTAGTGTTTCTATTAAATAACTTTTTATTTTATATTTAAAACACCGTTAAATATTTGCGCACTCATTGAGGATTTTATATGCTTATATATGTAGATTTTTGTTTATGTAATAATGTGTGATAGTCGATATGATAAAATTTGAAAAACTCGTGATTATTTTCAAAATATCAACATCACTGTATATATATATTTTTTTTATAAAATCAACATGACCGTATTGTTTCTCCAAAACACAGTTATACATTTACACCGCACTCATTGTAGATAATGATGTTTAATGATAATGTGGTTTTGAATGGTGCCAAATGAACACAATTTGAATATGTTTGATACTTTGCCCACAAAGTGTTTGATAAAATGCCTCAATGACAATTATATTGATTATTTAGTTAGTTTAGATTATGAAAATTATATTGAATGATGTTTAGGTTATGATGGAAATGATGCACACAAATTATATTGAATGATGTTTAGGTTATGATGGAAATGATGCACACAAATTATATTGAAATGATGATTATGTTGAATGGTTTTAGGTTATGGAAATTATGTTCATTGTAGTTTGAATGTGGTTTTGATTTTCACCGAATGTGAATATTTATGTTTAGTTTAGGTTTAATGTGTTTGATTATTTACGTATAAGTTGAATGATGTTAATTTTTTAATTTTTTGTGTAGATATGTCTGATCAGGACTAGGGGCAGCCCATTGATCCATCTAAGATGATTGGTGGTAGGCGTGTTATGACACAAAGCCACCGGCGGGAGAGGAAAAATGCACATATACCAGAGAGTGGAAGAGGTAAAGGTCGAAGGGAAAATGGTTCAGGGACTTCTCAGGCTACACAGCCTGAACAGTCGCAGGTGGTTGACCCGACCCAGATGGAGTATCTGAATTATCAGGATCAGGTACACCACAATGTCACTGATGGTGGGTACGACGACCAACATATTCCAGAAGTTGTTGTGGCTGTGATGCACCAGTTGCGTGACCACTTTTTGTTTTTGTTCAAAGTTGAAGTCTTTGTACTATTTATAATAAATGGATGAGTTGTTAGTGGGCTATAGTGAATGAGTTAAAAAACTTTCAAAATCGGTATATTATCTTTCTCTTTTCATTCATCATCGTCCCATGTGGCTAAATATCAAAACCTATTCATTTCTAATCAAAGTCCGTAAAAATTGGAAATTTTTTCATTAATTGGTTGGGAAAAAGTTAGTTTCTATAGTTTTTTTTTTGTTTTCGAAATATTTTCTTTAACAATGCCTCAATTAAAAAAAATCTATTCTAACTAAAAAAACTTAAATATTTAAATATTTTCTTTAAAATCACTTGATTATTAGTTTTGTAATTTTAAATGGAAAATTTTCAAATCTATAATTCCATATAAGAAGTGTTAATATAAGTTTTTTTAAGGGAAATGTCAATATAAGTTGTCTTTGATATCTTATTATGAGTTTATTTGTTGATGTAATTTTCATGTGTGTGTATTAAGAAAAGTAGTTTCCCAAAAAAAATGTAGTTATATGTTAAATGATAAATACATTTTATACCTTGAAATGAATCTTATAATATTTAAAGGTATTTTTATGAACGGAGGTTACATATAGAGATATAGGTAGTAATTTTTTTAGAGAAATTCTTACTTGAACTCTTACCCAACACATCATTCTTACACCCAACCAATTAAAATCTAACACCTCATTAAAATAATAAAAAGAATTAATATCAGAATTTTTTTCTCATTATTTTTAATATTTCTCTCCCCTTTTTCCACTTTCTTTAACGACAAAAACTACCCACCACCATTTATGTTTCCATTTTCTTAATTAAAATCAAACTCTTTCTAAAGTTAATAACATGTGTCATTTTTTTTATTGGTTGGGTGTAAGAATGATGTGTTGGGTGAGAGTTCATGCAAGAATATCTCATTTTTTTATTTAAAAATACGATGTAATAGTTTAGACGTGTTTTTTTTGGACAATCATGAATATATCCAATATTGCATCGTGTTCACATGTTTTTTTTCTAGGGTTTCTCACTATGTATTTTTTTTTTTGTTCATAGATTTCTCACTATGTATATCCAAGCCCTCTGGTTTTCAACTCCCTAGTGTTTTCTCAATATATTGAAAAAAAACAACCCTTAATATCTTCTATTTATGTTTGGAATCTACATCATCGTACGTAGATTAGGTTGCTCTCAACTTCAACACACAGGGTAGTTCCATTCTATCCATAGCTTTTCCTCTTAATCTAGAAAATCCTCTATTTTGTATCTATAATATCACTAAAAACTTTATCCCACTGTTCATGTACATCTTCTAAATTATGTAACACCTTATCCTTAATTTTCAAAAGACAAAAGTTTTGTTTCTTGAATATGAGCTCTCAATTTTTACTTTTCTATGAAGTTATAACTGTATTGCTAAGGGTATGCACTCTCCAGATATTTTGAACTTTTTTTAAATCAAGGTCGGAAAATCAATCGTCTATAATCTCAAATGTCTTTGAGCCCCAACCCATCAAACTAACACGAGACAATGGTCTGAAGTTGATCTGTCCAATCCCTTACATCTTCAGAGCCTTGAAATAAGATCGACATTCAATAAATATATAAACCATGTATAAACTATTTGGTGAGTTGTTATTATACCTTGTGAATCTTCTTCCCAACATTGATGAGCTTTCATTGTTGGGCAAAAAAATCACTAGTGTGCAGTAGCAATTTGCCAAATTGGTTAGATTGAGTTTTTATATATGTTGAATGATAGATAATTTCAAGATTTTGAAAATGATAGGATTAGACACATCTCTCTAAGATCATTGTATTTATTAGGTAAGTGTGATTCAATGAACTTGAGCGCGTTTGAAATCCTACTTGATTGGTTTTCCAACATTTATTTTAAGAAATTCCTAAGTTGCAAGCCCATTAGAGGGGAAAAATTATTACACAATTTTGTTGTATGATGTATTTGACCATTGAGATAAACTTGTTGTTGTTATAGATTACAAAATAAAGGATTTGCTAGATGAAGAGGAGGATCAAGATATACAATCTAGCATCCCTACATGTGTTGAAAATAAGAGAACCCTTTACACACAATAATGATTCCAAACACAGAGAGAAGGTACTAGGGGTTGTTTTATAACACATGGAGAAGACAATAGAGTTGTAATGGAGAAACAAGATATGCAAGTAACAAGTATCAATAACAAACTATTGGTAGTTAAAATTGAAAAGATAATGTGAGTATGAGTATATGAATATTATAGATATTCTAGTTCTCATACATGTAAAAAGCATTCTCCATGAAATGAATAATTTAAACTTGATATGCATTGCGAGAATAGTAACTTGATGGATGTTGAAATATCTAGAAACCGTAATTATATAATTGTGCAGAATGGAGAAAAAAATAAACTAGAGTGCTTCTTTGGCCTGCGCCTTGCGCAGATGAAGCTGTGCCACCTGCATGTGCAGTAAATGCACCCAGTGACATGCACAGAACACGGAGGGGCATGACAATTCTAAAATTTAGGATTTTGAGATTTCTACACAGAGGGACGCTTAATTCCAACCTAGGACTCGAAATTCGGCATAGAGAGCTAAGGAACACGTTTTTGAAAAGTTCAGAGTTGTAGATTCTTGTTGAAAACAAGATTGAAGACTTTTGTTCATCATCAATTTATGTATAATTTCTCAAACATTATTGCTATTTATATTTCAATTACGAGTAGCTAGGTTTCTTAAACAAGGTCAGTATATGAGCTTTTTAGATCTATCTGAACCTTGTAATTTTTTAGATCTTCCTAGACCCTTGTAATTTTTTATGGGAAATGCTGACCGGTGATCCTGATTAATGATGCTAAAAAAAAGGAAATTATATAGTGGTTATTACATTAAAAACTATGTAATTACTACTAAAAAAGTAAAAAATGTTTCCTTTTATGGTAATAATTGCCTTTTTTTGGCATGCTTAACCAATACCCCCGAAGGCATCGATTGGCATGACCCACTTTATTATCATTCGTGCAATTGTAAACCTAATATTATTAAGTTATCTATGTGTCTAACACTTTTAATAAATTGACGAATTTGTGAATTGATTCCAAAGAAGGAATAATTTACTAACCCTAACTTTTTGAACTCAAACTGAGATAACCGTTCAGTTGATAATGGATTTAGTAACATTGAATTTTCTTATTGTGATTTCAAGAATTAACATTCAATATAAAACTTTCATTGATCACAAACTCGGCTAAAACATTTGGGTGTTCATCGTAGTACTAAGCAAGCAATTGTAGAATTTCAATGCAATTACCAAGTAGTGAAAAAAAAAGCGATTTGAAAGGCCTAATCACCTTTAATTCCTTATTTTAATTGAAGTCTTTTATTTTATGTTATTGATGAGTCGCTTTTAGTAGTATCGAAGTATTTAAAATTAATAATTATCGATCTACGGGGACTTTGTTAGCGAAGTTCAGTTACTGTGCTTGTTATTGGTGATTAATGTTGAAATGAATTAACAAATTGTGTTGGGATTTAAGTTTCATTGGCTAGTCCTCTAATGTTTTTCCTTCATCAATTATCAACACCAGACCAGCAACCAGATTCAAAGCAATGACAATAAAAGGTGGAGGAAACCTAATCAAGGGTTTTATAAGGTTAATTGTGATGCTAACCTGTCGATTGAGGGAAGCTAGAGTATTAGAGCATCTATTCGCGACGAGCAAGATTCTCCAAGTGCTGCTGCTACTTGGAGCCTGGATGGTTCGAAGCTGGCCAACGGAATTGCAAAGGGTCATGTATTCAAGAACAGTTTTGGTGGCATGATAAAGGAAACAAAACATTTAGCTGGTTATTTCAATAGCATTAGTTTTAGATATTCTAATAGAGAAAGTGATATAGCAGCTCATATATTAGCAGGCCTAACCCATAGCACAGATTATCAATGTTGGATGAAGATTGCACTTTAGGAACCTAGAAATTGCTCACAAGCCCATAAAGCACTTTATTGACGTCCAAACCAATTTAAAAAAGTGATTTAACGGATTTAAGAAGTGTCGTATCTTAATTAACTATCGTTTTGGAGCGAATAATAGTTAACTGTTGTTCAGAGATGTTTCTTAGATGTATGTAGGCAATTGATAGGTGTTTAAAGAGCAATCCCCATCATGGATTGAGGAGGCTCCTTCATTAGTCCAAGCCAAATTGTATTCTAACCTGAATCATAATTAATACATTCTTCATTCACTCAGTACGACAAATCATAGGCTAATGCACAGTTAGTGTGACTTGTGAGTAGGTTCCATCGTTATGGTTCTGTTTCAAGTGAGTTTAAATGTATTATTGTGTTGCTGATGTTCTAGAGCATTTAGGTTTTCTTTTCAAATTTACAAAGATAATGTCCACTTATTTTATTTATTTTTATAAGGTTATTAATTATTATGATGTCGGGGATATACCCAAATAAACTTATTTTTTATAAAATATTTTTATTGAATATATATATTGAATTAAGGTTTTAATTTTGAATAAAGATTTTTGTGCTGTTATTAGGATTCTGTTAAGACTTTGTTTAAAAGATATTTATAAACACTATTACTATTTTGATCACAGCAATAGAGGCTAATGCACTAAGGTTATCTGAAATTTTATTTGATTATTAATTTTTTTTAAAGCTAAAATGGAATTTATTAAAATTGCAATGAATCTTAACAAGAACAAGGAGTGTTAGGCTAAGAGTCTTAAAGTAGCAACATGCAAATGATAGATGAGGAGCTCTCAGTCGAAAACCCATACATCCGTGCATCAAAGAATAAATTCAAAAAACTATAGGAAACGCCTCCTGACAAAGAGCTATCTACGAAATCAATAAATAGAAACACAAAAAACAAAGCTATCACCACGATCAACGTAACAACATAAACAAAAGTTGTACCATAATCCTTAAACATTGTCACAACTGCCACAAAAACCACTTCCACCACCTACATTCTGCTGCTCGCACATAACCCTCGAACAACGACTTATTAAAAACCTACACAACAACAAACAACCTTTGAAAAACAGTCGGGAGTAAAACCCCAAACACCACCATTAGCTATCCCAAGCACATTCACCCAAAACATACCTCCCAAAGAACCACAAAAGTCAACCAAAAACCCTTGTACCATCATACAACAAGGAAAAAACATAACCATCACTAAGCACCACCAAAAACCACCACTAGACACCACAAGCACCACCACAAAAACCAACACCACTGTCACCACAACCATCAAAACTACCATTAACCACCACAAAAACCACCACTAACCCTCACCAAAAAACAACACCAGCCACCACGCGCAGTACCACCAAAAACCACCACGAGCCCCGCCACGAAAGACTCAAAATCAGCACCACCATGAAAACCGCCAAGAAACACCACAAACCAACACAACCAAAGATCCATCGAAACCATAACAGTTCATAAGTGAACCCAGATATGATCAATCACCACCATCGTGACCGTTCCATCACCACCTATGTTTCGAGTAAACAAAACCTCCATCCACAACCAAGAGAGAAAACAAATCAAATAGTCCGAGACCCACGAAAACCAAACAACCACCGGCAAACATCCAGCGACACACCACAAACACCACCAACGTCCCAACCAGAAGAAAAAAAAACCCAAAACACAAGCCAACCTTTTATTTGATTATATATTCGAAACTCTAGAAAATTATTAGTAAATACGGTGTAAGTAGGATATTATTGTCGGAGGTTCCGTTGGAGGCTTTAACTAAGGACTTTTATCCACAACAAAAAATGGAGCAAGATTTGTTACTAGTTGAGATGGTTGGCGTAAAAAAGTTTAATATACATCTATGTGTATCACCCAAGCCTAAAGGAGATAAGTAAAGTAAGGAGAGATAATTCTTTATTATATATTCTCTATTAGTGATTCTCCCGACTAGGAACATTTTATTAATTACAGTACTACAAGAAAAAAATCATTTTTAAAAAGAAATACATTTAATGTTAAATGACTGTACCTTAATATACACTGTTTGTTTTTCTTGTAAGCACAACCATGCAACAGACATTAAATCATTCATAATTAAAAATCATAAATAGAAAAAAAGGAAAGAAATAAAAAAAGAGAACATACGATAACCGTTTTATTTTAAACTATTTTTTGACATAAGTCAAATTTACTTTTGACTAACTTTTTATATTTGTAATATTAGGCCACATGCTTGTACCATTTAATTTCCCATTTTCATGCAACCGCACAACGGATTCAAGGTTGAAGTAGGAAGAGAATTGGCTATAAAAAAGGGAGATATTTTCTAAGAATAGAGGTTATAAGTTCTAACAAAGTATAGTAGATTTTGGAAGGAAAGTTGAATATATATAGAGCATAGTGAACCAAACAAGCAATAATTTTCTATCCATTGTAAGTCTGTAAGAAAACTACATAGCCACCATCTTTAACATTTTTCCTTCACCAACACCTTCAAGCAAAAATATAAAACAAAATAAACTAGAAACTCATTTGTTAGATTACCCTAGAGAAACCCTAGATCAAACATACTACTTACCTTCACGTTCACATGATAATGCTTTTGTTGAAACAGAAGCTTCTTGTCCCTCTTCCTCTTATTTCTTTCTTTCGTATTTACCTCTATTTATTTATTTTTATTTTGTTTGTAAGGTTATTGTGCGGTTGTGTTCAGATTTGAGCTTTCAGCTCTTAGGTTTATTTATTTGGGCTATGTAGTGTTGTCTTTTCAACACCACTTTATGTAAAATATACAAAATCATGCATTCTCTTTTCAAATAATTTATTTAACCAAATAATCCCCCTACTTACATTTTGTTTTTGATCAATGTTGAAGTCTTTGTATAATAACTGAAGGAGTTGTTACTTGTTAGTATAGTTTGGACCCATTGAAAAATTTGTCCAATTTAAACCGATTTTTTCTAGCATTATATTAAACTTTCCCACAAAATCTTACTACATCTACACCAAATTTAACCCAACAACTTATCTCTCTCTCCATCTTTATTTTACCAATTTATATTGCCACATAATTCACATTAAACTCAATTGTTGAACAAGAATAGTGATTAATGGTATCAGAGAGTAAAATTGTACGGTAATTAGGATTACCTTTTAGAATCTATTTTATCTTGTTGCCTAGTCTTCAATTTTGAAACCTTATCCCTCTCGTTTCAGATTTAGTGAACTGTAATACACAATGTAATAGAAGTATAAGTTATAAGCATTATTTTCAAATAGAAGTGATGGCTAACCTTTTTTAAATGAAAATGATAAAGCTTTTAAAATATGGATAAGATTGATATGAAATTAGTCTTATGACAAGTTAAACCCATTTTTAACGTGTATCAATTTATATAACCTATTTGGGTTGATCTAGTGGCATAGGCTTGGTATCCATTTATAAAAATTTCTTTTAAAAAAATAAAGTATAAAATTTTATTTTAAAACAAAAATTGTTACAAGAAAAAAAATGGTAACAAAGCATCGAAAACATACATCTCAACGTAATACATGATAAGTTATGCTTAAAAGTAAGCTCGAGTAGATACATATGTGAAAAATATGCTCAAAAAATATGCTCTAGTTTTTTTTATTTGAAGAGTGCTCGCTCAAGTAGTTGAATTGTACTAAATTGGAAGTATGTAGGAATCGGAAACGTAGGAACAAAAAAAATAATAGAGGCAAAACATTGAAAACGTAATAAATGTGTTTTAATATATAAGGGTAAAAGTGGGTTTTAATTAAAATGATAAGGTTAAAAATGGAATAAAAGGGGATAAGCTATAAGCTCAAACGCTACTTGGATAACGTCTAAAAAATAACTTATAAGGTCGTGAAATAAGCTATAAGCTGGTGGTGAAAAGACATTACAAAACATAGCTTTTTTGGTCAAACGAGCTTATAAGCTATCCGCTATAAGCTATAAGCTCGTTTGATGACCTTGCCAAACAAACCCTATACTTCTTTACACTTTATTCTCTCTTCTTTTCTTGTTTATTTTAACAAGATCAACCCTGCCCCCATTTTTCCTTCTTCAAAGAAAATAAATATAAATACATTTGTAAGTATTCTTTGAGCATGAAGGTCTTTCCTATCTTGGACTGTAGCATCATCTCCTCACTCTCAATTTTTGCAATAAAAAAATTAAAGCTTTGTTTTCGTCAAACTCATCATGCCTGGATTAGTCCGAAAGGGGAACGTGCAAATCATAACAAATTTGTTGACGCTAACAATACCTATAACATTCTAAATTAGGGAATTGTAGTTTAGAGTGTCATAGATAATGTGGGAAGATTGAATTTGCTATTATTTGTAATTTGTTGTTTAAACTAATTTAATTGTAACCTATTTTATTCTCACAATAAAAAGTTAAAGGATGGTAGAAGAATGAAGGAACTCTGAGTTGGGTAAAAGTTCTGATGACAAGAAAATGAACGGTAACAACATGAAATGGAACAACAAAAAGAGGGTTGGCCATCAGTTGAAATTGATTGACGTCTCTCTTCTACTAATTTATGTACTGGATTATAGACAGTCGATATCATTCCATTTGATGGTATTTGATGATTGTATTAAATATATTTTTAGTCTTTATAAGCATTTAAAAGTTTTTCTCCATAAGAGTTAATATCATTCCATTAGATGGTATTTTTTTGAGTTTTAGTTCCCCAAATGTTTTGCGTCTAAAATTTTAATCCTTTATTTTAATCAGATCATGTATAACATTATTATTTTTTAACAAATTTTTGCAGGAAGGTTTAGAATATTATAAAAATTTCTCCAAAAAAATAATTAGAATTTTAAAAGAAAACTTGAATTAAATATAATTTTGTAAGCATAAAAATTTAAGGAAACTAAAAGTCAAAGAAAAAATTTAAAAAGACTAAAATGAAAATTTTAAATATTTATAAGAATAAAAAATATATTTAACATTTTAATGAAATTTTGAAACCAAGAGAAAAACAAAATAGTCAATGATGTGATCACCATTCCAAGCATTGATGGCCAAAATGAAACTTGTTTGTTAAACAATTTTATATATATTGAATGTGATCACCATTCACATGAAGCAGGTTAGATTGGGATTTTATATATACTGTTAAGAGTCTCACATCGGAAAAGAGATGATCAGACAATGTGTTTATAAGTGGAGGCAATCCTCATCTCATAAGCCGGTTTTGTGGAGTTGTGTAAGTATCAACCACCATTTCTAAGATGGTATCAGAGCCTCTCCAAGATTCATTGGGACACCTGCTATAAGGTTTCCGCTATCGGGTCAACCACTATTTATGTCAACGAACCAAGTCCAATAATGCTGGTGGTGAGGGGGTGTGTTAAGAGTCTCACATCAGATAAAAGATGGTCTGACAATGTGTTTATAAGTGGGGTCAATCCTCATCTCACAAACCGGTTTTGTGGGGTTGTGTTAGACCCAACAACAATTTCTAAGATGTATTGAATGTCTAGAACAATTTTAAGGTTCTAAATATACATTTATCAGAAAAATTCGGCCTCGAAGTTTAGAGATGCATTCATCATTGATGGAATGGGATCCGTCGTCTCTAATTTTGTCTCTAACAAGTTTAGTGATAGATATAAAGAATATTAGGCATGTATTATATCCGTCTCTAATTTCAATTTTTTTAGTAGTGAGTTTAAGTTCATCAATACACCAAACAATTGTTTTCATGAACTTAGCCCACTTGATAAAAGATAATATATAATATTTTGAAAAAAAAGTACTCAAATACACTCAAAAATTCATAAATAACTCTATCTCGGATCAGAATGAGTTTTATTCAATATTAAAGAATGTTACATGTAACAAATGTGATTAAAAAAATGTACAATACAAATAGAATGATAGTCAACTCTATATGTTGCAACTGATGTAGCATTTCTAAATCAATCTCTTCCTAAAATTCAAAAAATCAAATAATGGTTTATCTGAGACAGGAATCAACTTCACAAGAAAACCAATTGGCCAAGAAACAGCACCAAAACCAATACAAACAATCCATTCTCTCCAATTCAACCTTTCTGTACTAGCAAACTTCTTCAAAAACTCAACCATCACGACTTGAAGCACCAATGTCACACCAATAATTCCCAAAAACAACTTGCTCTTAAAAATCCCTTCAAACACATTCTTCTTCTCCAATTTCCTTGCATTAAACTCATTAAACACTTGACATAGAACAAATGTATTAAATATCAATGTGTCATTTACCTTTGATGTCACACCAAAAATATCCTCACCTTTGAATTGAAGAGTTAACAAAATTACTATTTGATACAAAGCTTGTGCCACAAGATTCCTCCACATAATGTTAGTAATAAGAGGTTTTGTTCTACCAACTGGTTTTTTATCCATCAATTCCTTAGTAGGTTTTTCAGTTGCAAGAGCCAATGCACCTAATGTATCCATAATCAAATTGACCCATAATAATTGAACTGCTGTTAATGGTACTTCACCGGCTGAAACCGCCGCTACGAAATTGATAACAAGTGCTGCCACATTCACTGTTAATTGAAATTGAATGAATTTTTGAATGTTGTTGTAAACACATCTTCCCCAGTTTAAAACTGTTACTATAGATGCAAAATTGTCATCTAATATAACAATATCTGAACTCTCTTTTGCTACTTCAGTACCTTGAATTCCCATTGAAAGACCAATATCGGCTTCTTTCAATGCCGGTGCATCATTTGTTCCATCTCCTGTTACAGCAACTACATGTCCCTTTTGTTTTAAGCATTGAACCATTAGAAGTTTGTCAAATGGAGAAGATCTTGCCATCACACAAATTTTTTCGACTTTTTCTAATCTCTCTTCTTGTGTAAAGTTGCGAAATTGTTCGCCTTCAACCACTGTTTCATCTGTGTCCTGGTTAGGTTGAAGAATTCCGCATTCAAATGCAATAGCTTTCGCAGTGAAAACATTGTCACCTATTATCAGAGATAAAGTTCGCCATTATTTTCATTTTCATATAGACTCGTATGCATAAATTAAGGATTTTATATTCAATATCGATTGAAAGATCAAGTTACTGATAAATGAGATATATACCTGTAATCATTTTGACATTCACACCGGCATGTTGGCAAGCTTCCACCGCTGTCTTCACCCCTGGACGACACGGATCCTTAATACCGACAAGCCCTAACAATGTTAAATCATTCACTTTTACCACCATATTGTTGTTGTCTCCTTCATCTCCTAGCTCTTCATCTGGGACTTCTGTATAGGCTAAAGCGATGCAACGAAGACTACTAGCCGCCATACCTTGAATAATGCTTTCGAATTTCAACATAGATTCATTGTCAAGATCTTTCAAAATTCCATAACCATCATAGTATCTTGAACACATTCTTAGTACCATCTCTGCTGCTCCTTTCCAATGTACAATAGTTTTGTTGTCAACATTCCTTCTCAACAAAACTCCACTTCTTTTCTTCTTTGAGTTGAAGGTCTCAACTTGAATAATAGAACAACTTTTTGTCAAGTGCACCATATCCATTTTCAATTCCAAAACAGACCAAGATAGTATTGCTTTTTCTGTTGGACTACCTGAAAACTCGAATTCAGAATCCGAACCTGATTTCGATTTGTGAACACCACCGGTCGTATTAAGAGAAACTCCTTCTTTGATCAATTGAAGAACAGATGGATCAACATTTGAATATGCACCCTCTTCCAATGGTTCTAGTCCAAGCCAAAACTTTGTCACTTTCATCTGATTCAAAGTGAGTGTACCTATTACAAATCACAATATCAAAAGTAAGACTCCTTGTTACAACCTTTTCAGAAACAAAATAAATAATCACTTTTGAAAACAGCTTTTAAAGAATCAAGTTTTTTTCAAATGGTACCTGTTTTGTCGGTGCAAATAGTAGTAGCAGATCCCATAGTCTCACATGCAGAGAGTTTTCTCACCATTGCTTGATCAGCCATCATTTTCTTCATTGAATAAGCAAGTGTCAATGTCACAGCTAATGGCAAACCCTCAGGAATGGCAACAACCACAATAGTAACAGCATCTGCAATAATTCCAATAATTGCATTCATCACATCATCAAAACTAGTCTTTCTACCGTTAAATTCTCTAACTCCGTCGTCAGTCTTTGTGTTCCCGGTGAAATATCGAATCAAGAGAACAACCAGGACTAAAAACGCGACAACCAAACCAACTTTTCCGATCGATGATGTTAGCTTATTTAACCTTGTTTGCAAAGGTGTTTCCTCGTCGATGTCATTGCTTATCGAACTCATCATTTGTCCCCATGTTGTGTTCATACCTACCGATGTAACGAGCATTTTTGCATATCCATCGACAACTTTTGTTCCAGAAAGCAAAAAAGGATGAAAATTTCGATTTATCTCTACATGATCGCTCTCACCGGTCATGCTCGATTCATCAACTCTCAACGAATGTCCATCTACGAACAATCCATCAGCCGGTACTTGATCACCAATCTTTAAACAAACAACATCACCAACAACAATATCAAATATTGATACCTTTAACCGACGACCACTTCGAACCAAATCAATTTGAATGTCATTGCTCGCTTGAGACAATTTATCAAATTGTTTGTTTTGTTTGAAGTTGCTTATTGATGACATTGAAATAACAATGAAAACAGCTAGGAAAATGCTACCACCATCATACCAACCTTCTTTGATTCCATGTTGCTTGATACCAAAGCCAAGTGAAAGTGTAGCACAAACCAAAAGGATTAGAATTGTTACATCCTTAAAAGCTTCAAAAACAAAATGAATGAAACTCTTAGAAGGTGGTTTTTTGTAAGTGTTGGAACCAAACACTTGTTTCCTAATTGCAATGTCTCCAAAATCATGATCATCACTTTTAATACCAAACTCAATGTTGGTTTTAAGTGATGAAGCAACACCTTCAACTCCACCATGTTTTTGAAGTGTCTCAATGTTTTTCTCTTTGACAATGTCTATGAGAGTTTCTTGATCAATGGTAAAAGAATGTGGTGAATTCAAATCAACCACAGTGAAAGATGGAGTAGGTGTGATTTTTGGTTTCTTGGTAAAATGTGACATGAAAGCCCTAGAACAATAGATTTTCATGAAAGCATTGTGCCATCTTTTGTTGTGTGTGCTATTTTTTGGTGCATTGAGAAGTGTCTCAATGTCGTTCATGTTTGTGAATAATGTCATTGACATGGTTTCAAGAACAAAAGTATAACAACAATAATTTTTGAGATGGTAATAATAATTATAATAACAAAATAAAATTTATACGAAGAAAATTATGAAGGAGGATGAATTGAAAGATTTTGAGACTATAGTTGACACAATAGGACCAATGCAATTCGTATGTCAAATTGATGTAAATATTGAATGATAATAACTTTGTATCATTTTCCGTTATATATAGTTAATTTACGCGGTTACTTATAAATGTATGATATATTTCTTAACATGCAAGTACGTATACGTATGATTCAATTTCTTGATGAAATGGAAAGTTAGCAATTCATACTGTTTTTGGGATTTTAATTAATTTAGCGTGTCGACTATAAGATTCTAAAATCAATTTTTTTCTTGGTTAAGGAATGAAGGAAGTTACTAGGAAGTGGACTGGTGGGAGTGCTTTAATTAATTTGGTATATTTGACATCATAGTCGACAAGATTTTGAAAAGATGAAGTTATGCTATACCCCACGTATTGACCACGTATGTGTTCTTTTTCATTCTTCCTCATTGTTTGACAGGAAGTACACATGAGTACAACTTACGGTTAGGTTCACCTATAATCTTAATTTCGTCGATAAACCATCTCAAATTAGTCTTCGATTCTATTAATATTTTAAGCTAGTCATTATCTTTTTCAAAATTTCGCAACTAAATCCCTCGTCATATAAAAAAAACCATAATACATAGACTTAGTTGAGAAACTTTTGACAAAAACGGAGACTGATTTGAAATAATAATAGATTCAAGGACTTAATTGTGAATGACTTAAAAATACAGGGACAAATTTGATGGTATATTCAATTTTACTCCTTATGTATAAAAAATTTTACAAAAATAATCAATATTCATTCATTCAAGTTGATAAAGTATATTTCCTCAAAAAAAAAGAGTTGATAAAGTATATTGATACAGTACAAATTCAATATCGTTTAAAAAAAATGAATTTGCGAACAAACATATATGTTAATGGCATAAAACAGTCAAGTCTTTATGTCTACAAATATGACTATATGCATGTCTCGACAATATTATCTCCCTACATGGAAACAACATTGAAGTTGTTTGACTACGCAGTCAACAAGGTTTCCAAACGATGAAGTTATGATACGTATGTGTTCTTTCTTTCATTCTTCCTTATTTTGTACAGGAAGTACAAGTTACGGTAAAATTCATCTATAATTTCAGGGGAATCCAAGTTACGGTAAAGTTCATTTATATATAAAAAAAAAGATAATGTTGTTGAATGCATAGGTAATCATAAAATCTCACTATTTTATTTTTGGACAGATAATATTAACATGATAGGTCAACATATGTTGACTATAAGAAGAAGAAAAATTTGTCCTTACAAAAAATTGTGAAATTTTCAGAATGGGATATTGATCATGAGCAACTAAGAAACGTGTTTGTTAACGAAATTTTATTATTAGGTAAACTTTAGTTAAAATTACATGTGTGATCCATTAACTTAATTTTAAATAAGGATTTAATAAACTCATTTAGATTGGTTTGGTGTTATTGGCATAGAACCGTGCTCTCCTCAAAGCCTCAAGAGAGATTTTGTCTGTCTTCGAGGTGAGATAGTTTAACTTCTTAAAAAACAATTTAATGTTTCACATTTTTTTTAGTCGTTGGTTTTTTAATCTATTTGCATAATCCCTCTTAATATAAGAAAAGAGTATGTTGTGGAAAACTAATTTATGTCCATCAATGGTTGGCTGCCACATCTCACATTTGAGGGTAAATTATGTCTTAAAATTACATTTTGTGACTAAATGAGGTCACTTAACTAATATGATGTCATGTAACTACTAATAGCCTATATGTTGGTTAGTTAGTTTGCTTATTAAAATCATAGTAACATTCAATTCCAACTAGAGATGGCTGAGTACATTTGAGAGGGAAAGAAGATAGTTTGCTTTTAGTTGAAAAAATTGCTACTACCAATGACAGCTTTGTGTCAATCTTATCTCAAATCAATATATTTTATGTGTACTCTACACAATTACCAACCAAATTTGGGGGCAAGTTCTCAAATTCAAATTCAATCAAATTAAGTCTGAATATATATACACACACACAAGTGAATCCTCATATACTCTCTCCATCACCATTCTCTTATTTTCATCTTCTCTCATTCAACACAATTCAAAAAATGTTCTACTCATGAGTAGAAAAGTGGTAACAATAAAATGAAGAAATCATGAGGATTTTTTCAACTTTATTATCTTCAAGCTTCAAATACAAAATGAGCAACACCTGCAATCAACATCGAAAACAAAAGAAAAAAGGTAGCAACATATTTGTTTCAAATACAAACAACTTCAGTATATATCATACCAGATTCAACACACTTTTATACAAGATTTAATACTCCATTTCACTCATTGTTCTTCCTAACAAAAACTTTTTTTTTCTTTGCTAAAAAGAATTCATTTTCTTTCTTCATATCATGTACAACTAACTACACTTTTTTTTAGCAGATTCAACATGACATGTTCTACATCCAAGGTATACAAAACATCAAAGAAATACATGGGTAAATAAATTATGAGAAAACAACCAATAAGAGTTTGATTACGAATTTGTGAGGTTGTAAATGTAATTTTTCACTTTAGCAAGTACTGTTTTTTTTCTTCCAAGGAACCTATTGTTGTATAGAAAATAAATATATAATAAAAGAAGAATTTTTGTTTGTGGAAAATGATACTAACTTAGTTTGGTTAAAAAATTTATTAAATAATTAATAGATAATATTTTTGCCAGAAATGGCCTCTAAAACCGGGTCTGAAAAAATCATATTCATAAATCAGAAAAAGAAAAAAAAAAGTGTGCTTTATAAAGGAGGAAGTGATTAGTTTAGTGGTGGTGCATCCAAAGGTTATCAACGGTGGCCGAAAATCTGTTTTTTAAAAATGAGAAATTATCAAGCTTTTTCCTTTTGAAAATCTAATTTGATAGAAAGATCACTACAAGAAATCATGTATTTTGCCGGGGAATTATGCCAGAAGCATGAGCCCCTGGGAAATTAGGCAGGAGCAATGCCAGGGAGACTCCTGGGAAATTGCAAACCGTATAAAGACCATAAGCCAAGGTCAACCCCTCGCAAAAACTCATGGCAAATTGAAGGCATGAAAATCAAATTTTGAATTGTCTGCCAAAGCTGGTGCAGATTAGACACCACCAGCCTGCTTCACTGCGCCAAAGCCTGTTTTCTGCCATTGTTGACCATTGGACAATTTGCCAGGGGTGGCCCCACGTATAACCCCTCGCAAATTACATGATAAAGCTAAATGACATAATTTGTCCTATATAATGAAATCACCGTGTTTGAGAAACCATTTCCCAGACACTTAGAAAATTTTCCTCTTCTCATTTCTTCTTTCTCTCTAATACATTCATCTTCTATTTTCTAATTTTGAGGTAAAAAATTGTTTTGTTATAATTGTATTATTTTTACAATAAATATTATACTCACTTATTTACTTTTTTTTTTCTTGTTTGCTGCATCAGTGTTGTATCTCATTTGTCAAAGTAATTTCCACTGTCTCCTATGAAGCTTGCTCTTGGATTTGTCTGTTGTTCCTCTTTGACAGGTTAGTATAAGTGTGTTGTGTTGATTATTTAAAAAATAAAAGGATTTTATTGTGTTGATTTTTTTTTCTGGCCAAATAAATAAATAAATGTGGTGCTGTATGTGTTGAGTTATTTTTCCTTATATGATCTGTTCCAACAAAAATAGATTTGTTATGCTGTGTTGATTTTTTTTTTCTTATAAGATCTTTTATTTTGATTTTTTTGTTCCTCATAAGATCTTTTATTTTATGTTATGTTGTGTATGCATGTATGCTGCTGCTGATGGTTGAAATGAGAAATAAGGTTACTCTTGATATAAAACTTTTGAAATAATAATTAGAAATGAGAAATAAGGTTACTCTAGTCTAATAAAAAAATTTAATACGATTTTTTTTAAAGTAATTTTTTTATTTAAGACAAATTATTATAAGCTTACTCTTGATATAAAACTTTGGAAATAATAATTAGAAATAAAAAATAAAAAATTCTTTTTTATTAGTTTGTAAATTTAAATTAATTTGTAAAACTGTTTTTAAAGTAATTTAAATTGTTATTTTAATTATTAAATTTTAATTTTTTAATTTTTTAAACAACTAAAAAACGTTTTTTGTTTGAAAAATTCGTACTCATTTTGCTAGGGTTAACCCCTGGAAATTTCCCTGGCATGGTTTGAGAATGACTGATGTGATCTCTGCAAAAGCCTGCATGTGCTAGAGTACGTTAGAAAAAGCCTGCATGCGTGTGACACATTTTGCCAGGGGTTACGCCAGGGTTTGTGCCAGGAGCGCATTTGCCAGGAGCTAAAGCCCTAGCAAGTTCATTTGTGATGAGCAGATTTGCTGGTGATTCTGCTCTTGGCAAACGTCCAGTTGCCAAGGCTTTTAGCATTTTGCCAGGGCTTTTGCCCCTGGCAAAATGCAACATTTCTTGTAGTGAGATAGAGGAAAATGAGATGATGAATAATATATAAAAAAATTTAAATAAAGGTTGCTGGAAGGACGTGGATCTCGTCGGAAGATAGCTAGTGTTGTTGGTGGTTTATGGAGGAGAAGAAAAAGAGATGAAGAGAAAGTGGTGGTTTCCAAGCAAGAGAGAGAGGACGGAAATAGTAACTGAGAGAGTCAAAGAAATGGAAATTAATTGGTTTTGTTAAAAGTAAAAATTTATTAAATATGTTAATAAATAAATCCATTGACGTGTGATGTCAAAGGAAGGACACGTGAGGATTTAAGAAAGTGAAGTGTCAATAGAAAAAAAATAAACTTTTATTAATTAAGTTAATTATTACTTCTTTTTAAATGTTTTATTTTTAATAAAACAAGATTTCATTAAACACGGTCCAATTAGACTTCAGAAAGAATACACATAGGAGTTTCTCTTATCCATTTATGATCAGGGTTATCTAATGCATAATGGGACATACTATGGGCCACCACATTACACTTACGGCTTGTATACTTAAAACAAAGGCTACTAAACCGGTTTTGGTAAGCTTGAATGCCACTTAGCACATTGCCCAGATAAAGGTTAGGAAACGCTTTGTCTTATGCTAACATTTTTATGACTACTTCACTATCAGATTCCACTATAACCTTACTGAAACAACAATCAACAGCTAGATTTAGACCAAGATAGATCCCAAAGGCTTCAGCTGTAGCAACATGTTGGAATCCAGGTTGTTTCCAGGTAGCCGCAGCAAGAACAACGTTTGTGTGATCTCTGCAAATAGCTCCTAAACCCCAGGTATTTTCTTCTTTAAGACTTGCATCTATGTTGATTTTAACAAAGCCTTCACTTGGAGGGATCCATCTGGTATTTTCGCGAGCCTGTCGAGCACTATGGTTCGATATACGCATTTGGGTATTAAGGTGATTTAAAGTGTTGCATGTCTTGTATTCCTGGATAGTTGTTATCGCATAGATAATAGAGTCTCTGGTGTTATATTAAGATCTTCAAAAACCTTTTTGTTGCGAGCATACCAGATGCTATAGGCTATAGAAACTACATCTCTGGTAGAGTCCTCATCTGAGTTAATAAAAAAATTCCTCAACCAATCGAAAAACTCATAGTCACTATCATCAGAAAATCTGATGCTTAGGTGGTGACCAAACCAAATCTGAATAGAAAAAGGGCATTCCATAAACACATGGTTAATGGTTTCCATTTTAATACCACATCTAGGACACATGAAGTTATTGGTAACCCCTCTTTTATGAAATTCCATTCTAGTTGGTAAAGCGATGTTTAGAAGACGCCAGATGAATTCCTTGTGTCTAGGGATAGTTTTGAGGTTCCAAACCTTTTTCCATAGATTTTGATCTTCCTCTTGATGTGAAGGGCCTTCCAGAGATTGGTTGTGCCATAATCTGATGGCCTTATAACTTGATTTCACTGTGTATTCTCCATCTACTGAGTGCATCCACATGAATGAGTCTTCACCCATTTCTTTGATAAGAGGCAGCTGATGAATCATATTGCTATCACAATTGGGGAAGGTACTAGATATGAGGGGGGGAGTTCCAAGTTCATGGTTGATCCCCCAATACGTCTTTTACATGAGATATCCTACTGACCCCATTGTCACGGGGTAGAGGTCTGAATCCATTCTGGAAGGGTAGCCAGTTATCCCTCCATGCATGTACATGAGAGCTATTACCAATTTTCCAGCATCCTCCTTTGAGGACAATCCATTTGGTGCTGAATATACTTCTCCAGGTATAACTGGGGTTGTGGCCAAGATTAGCTTGAAGGATGTCTGAATGGGGATAATACTTAGCCTTAAGACATTTAGCCAATAGAGAAGTGGGAGTTCTGTGTAATCTCCAAATTTGTTTAGCCAATAGTGCCTCATTGAAATTTTTAAGGTTTCTAAATCCCAAACCTCCTTCTTGTTTAGATCTTAGGAGATGGTCTTTCTTCTTCCAATGAATTTTCCTTGTATATGCATTTCCACCCCACCAAAATCTACAAATAGCTTTTTCAATTCTGTCACAAATTATTTGAGGGATCTTGAAATAACTCATAACATAAGTAGGAATGTCTTGTATGACTGCCCTGATTAGAACACCTCTGCTTCAGAAAGAGAGGTTTCTAGCCTTCCAACTTTCTAGTTTCTTTTTAATTCTATCCATAATGAAGTTAAAAACCTGAGTTTTTGATCTTCCCACATGGGTGGGAAGGCCATGATACTTGTCAATATTGCTGGTGATGTTGATAGGCATGTAGGATTGAAATGAAGTTAGAATGTTATGATTCATGGTTGAGTTAAACACCATTTCAGATTTAGCAAAGTTGATTTTCTGCCCTGAGACTCTTTGGTACTCCTGGAAAATGCTCATAAGGTTTTTGGCTTCTTCTATAGTAGCCTTGCAAAAAACAATGTTGTCATCAGCAAAAAAGAGATTTGATATAGGAGGAGCTTGCTTACCTATACATATACCATGAATTTGACCAGCATCCTGGGCTTTTGTAATCATAGCTGAAAGGACCTCAGCTATAATAATGAACAGGTAAGGGGATAAGGGATCCCCTTGCCTGATTCCCCTTTTAGGATAAAATTTCTTAGAAGGCTGGCCATTAATTAAGATAGAGTAATAGACAGTCCTAACACATTTCATGATAACAGTAATAATATTTTGAGGAAAACCCATAGAATTTAAAGTAGCTTCAAGAGTCCCATTCCACCCTGTCATAGGCTTTGGCCATGTCTAGCTTAATACCAACAACACCTTTCTTTTTATTTTATTTTTTAGATTTGAGGTAGTGAAAAGCCTCATAAGCTAGAAGAGTGTTGTATGAAATTAATCTACCAGGGAGGAAAGCACTTTGTTGTGAACTAATAATATTAGGTAAAATATTTTTAATTCTATTAGAAATAGTCTTGGTTACAATTTTTAAAATGACATTACATAGAGCAATAAGTCTAAAGTCAGAGGGGAGTTGGGGGTTATTCAATTTAGGAATTAAACAGATGAAAGTATAATTGATATTACCAGGATCAATGTTGGAATTTAAAATACTAAGCACCAGATAGATAATGTCATGCCCAATTGTATCCCAAAAGGATTGATAGAACATGGCTGGAAGGCCATCCGGGCTTGGAGCAGCGGAACTCTTTAGATGTTTTACTGCAGTAGTAACTTCATCAACAATAAACTCTTTAGCAAGGTAAATACACATCTGAGGATCTATTCTTCCCTGCACTAGGTTAACAGAGTCTAGCATATTTACAGGATTATAGGTGTCAAATATACTAGAAAAATACTGGATGAAAGTATCAGTAATTTTATCAGAGTCATGCCAAGTGTTGCCATCTTCGTCTTGAATAAACTTAATGTGATTTTTTCTCTTTCTTTGAGTGACTTTAATATGAAAAAACTTAGTATTCTTATCTCCCAATTGCAGCCAGTTTGTTTTGGCCCTTTGTGCCCACCACAATTCTGCAGAATTAAAGCGTTGATCCAACTCTTTCCCTTTTTCCTTGATTTTCCTAATAGTATTAATGCTAGGTATTCCCTTCTTAAGATGGTCAATTTATGCTTCAAGCTCTTTCATTTTTCTAGGGATGTTGCCAAAGGTATCCTTTCCCCCAAAGGTAGAGATGGTCCATGGTGGTGGATAATTTCTGAGTGATGTCAATAGAAGAATTTTTCCACACCCTTCTAACAATATGAGGTATATCTTCACTTTGAAGCCAAATTTGCTCAAACCTTTTGATAGTTGCTTTGGTTTTAGAGTTCCTGCAATTTTTGTTAGTAGAAAAAACAAGCATAATGGGGTTATAATCAGAGGGGTGGCTAGCAAGATGATAGTTGTTGTAATGAGGAAAGGTTTGAATCCAAAGAGAGTTAGCACAGAATCTATCTAATCTCTCTTTAATATGGCCAATGTTGGTTTGGTTATTAGACCAAGTGAAAACATCACCCTGATATCCTAAGTCATTTGAGATCATTCTGTGCCAAAGTGTTTTGAAAGTAATCAAAGAGGTTTTGCTCAATGGGGTTACCCCCAATTTTTTCAGAGTTGTTAACGATTAAGTTAAAATCACCAAAAATTAGCCACCTGTCAGAGTGGTTATCATTAGACAAAGAATTTATAAAATTACAAGTTAACTTTTTCTGAGATGTATAGGGATAGCCATACACACCAATAGCACGCCAATTAGAAGAAAAATCATAAGAGGAAACATAACAATCAATAGACATATGATTTTGATTAATAATGGTCAATTTTACATCATCTTTCCATATCATTGCTAAGCCACCATATCTTTTACCCTTATTCCTAGAACAATTAACAAGAAGATAATTGGGAAGGATATCACTACAAAGTTTAAAGGGAACATTCTTATCTATCTCACTAAGTTTTGTTTCCATTAAAAATACTATGTCAGGGCAGTGAACTTTGATGAGCTGTCTAAGAGCTCTAACTGCACAGGGATTACCCAATCCCCAGCAGTTCCATGATAGAAGCTTCATGGTTCCTGGCCAGCCTTGTTTCCAAGGCCTACCAATGTCATAGAGTTGCTAGTTGAAGTTGGAACAGTTGGGGTAACCACAACAGGGATGATTTTTCTCTTAAGAATAGCCATATTCATTTGCATATCATGACCAGATCTTTGTTGATTACTTGCTGAATTTCCTGGGATATCAGCAGTCTTCTGTCCACCAGAATTTGGTTCCTTGTTAATGTGTAGATTTGCCATCATTTTAAGCATAGCTTTAGGAATTGGGCTGAACTGGCCCCCACTAACTGACTTCATAGGATTACTGTGAAATCTGACATCCTTCTTCTCATGAATCCTTTTCCCATAGATGTTAGATCTTAACCAAGGGCCAATTGGATTGACTTTCCCAGCTGAAAATTGACTATGAGTCTTACAATTTTCCTCATTATGTCCAACCAGTCCACATGTGAAACATAACATTGGGAGATTTTCATAACGAAAATCCACCCAATTTATACCATCAGCATCATTTCCTATGTACATTCCAGCACGAATAGGTTTAGATATGTCAATCAGAACCCTGATCTTGACAATCTTAGCGTTATCAGGATAATCATAGACAACAGCATCTTCCATGATTCCAATCTGATTGCTTAGGTGTTTCTCCATTGCTACAGTTTTACAGTGAAGGGGAAGTCCCCAAATCTGGATCCAGAGAGGGATGTGCACAAAATCCAAGTCTTGGATATTGATAGATCTATTCCATACATGAACTTTCAGCTATGCATTCCTCACTATCCAAGGACCTTTAAGAATACGTTGGACATCAACTTCTTTTTCTAGGTTAAATTGGTACATATTGTTACCCAATTCAGTGATTTTAAGACCACTAGGTTTACAGTATATTCCCATAAGGGAACTCTGCAAAGCTTGCTTAGGAATTAATTTCATTGCCAAGATTTTTCCTAAAAGACTATTCTTGCATAAAGATATACCTTCCTGTACATGTTCTTCCTGATATATTTGGAATAAACCTTTATCTTCTGATTGTTGTGGGTATGCAGTGCAGTTTGTAGGTATTTCTTGATCTTGCATATCATCAGAGGTGTAGGCATTGTTCTTGGTAGCGCTTATTGAAGCATTGTTGTTGTTTCCTGTTGCAGGTGTCTGTATTGAAAGTTTTTGGAATTTTGGAGGGTGTTGAAGATGTGTACTGTAATCTTCTCCAGGGTCATAGAAATCAGAGTGTTGGGTAGAGAGATCAGATTCTTGGATGATCATTGGGAGTTTTCCATGGTTGGTTTCCATGGTGAATGCAAAATAGACAGAGACAAATAAACGGTAACAGGAAGTGATGGAGAGACAACAAAACTCAGGAACAAGATAGAAAGAAACGCACAAAGTGCAAACAAGGATATCACACAGAGTGCAAACAAAGGGACAACTATCCAATAGCAGGTTTAAACCAAGGCTAAGGGTAGGATAACAAGGTTCAGAAGGGGAACGAGGATTAGATAGCGGGAATTAGAGAAGAGAAAGAGAAGGAAACAAGGTGAGGGAGATGAATCTTGAGAAACGATTCAAAATTTTCTTGGAGCAAATCAGATAACGTCAACAATTGGTGTGCATCTCAAAAACGTAAAAGCAATCCAGTGTTGTTTTCAAGTCTTTTTAAATGTTGTTTTTCTATTATACACTCTTTTTAATTTACCAATAAATTTCTATTATTTTACATATTATCTCTTTTCAAAAAATTTAATGTGTTATTTTTTCTTATAACAAACAATTGTTAATTTGAGTACTTTCTTTTTCCTAAACAATTAATAATCTAAATATTATACACTTAGTTTTCGATAATTGTAAAGTAAAATTAAAATTATTTCAATTTCACATTAATCAAATGTTAAGAAAAATTTAACCATTTTGCAACTCTTTTAAACAAAGTTATGGTTTCAACTATAGTTTAAACTATCAGACATAGATTTGAATGTTGAAGATAACAAAAAACAAATTATGTCTTTAAAAAAAAAACATTGTTTGAAAAAAAAACAATTTTTTTTAAAATAATAGTCTTTAATTTTTGAAATAGATAACATTAATAAGTTTCAAATAAATAACATTAAATAGTTTTTCAAATTGAGAAAGAGTATAAGTGACAAATCGTACCTTAAAATATTAAGACGATAATTAAATTGAAACATAAATTCATAGTCAAACAACATTTAAAATAAACACAGAGAAGTAGAAAAGTGAGATGCGTATAAATTTTGCTCCCTCCGTTCTGAAATGTAAGAAACAAAAGAATAAAATTGGTGGTCTCATATATAAGAAAAAGTATAGTAAAATGAACCTATTAAATGTCACAATTTCAAGTTTGCCCTCATTAAACCCACTTCATCATTAATGTCTTTACTACTATAAGACAAGAGTAAAATTTGAAAAATATCATTTTTTATAATGAATTAAATGTGGTCAATTCACTTTCATAATATGTGTATTTTTTTTTATAATCACTTTTTATAATGATTGAGTTGTTTCAAGATGATGTGCTGCAAAAAGACCCACAAATTTGTAAACAATATAGGATTTCAATAGAGAATAATTAAGAGACGGTTAAGGTTCCAATATGATAATAATGACATAACATTACAAAAAGTTACTAGATAATATATAGGCTTAATTACAGTTTTAGCCCCCTAACTTTCTCAAAGTTGCGATTTTGGCCCCTTAAGAAAAAAACTACAAAACAGCCCCCTAAGTTTTGCAACTGTAGCAGTTTTGGCCTCCCAAGGCAAAAAAAAAAAAAAAAAAA
>Ga0228710_1002397_pt1 | contig 29521 bp, 10 predicted proteins | sample MedpolnodulmetaG_FD_177995 | JGI IMG/M metagenome (GOLD analysis project Ga0228710, IMG submission 177995) | Root nodule microbial communities from Medicago polymorpha collected in Santa Monica, California, United States - pink nodules | ecosystem: Host-associated > Plants > Roots > Nodule...
ATTTTATATAAGAAAAAAAAAAAAAAAAAAAAAAAAAAAAAAAAAAAAAATTAAAATAGAAAAAAAAAAAAAAAAAAACAAGGCCCTTAAACGGGTGTGGAGAACCAAACCATGTTCAGAGACCTTCAAAGTGAACCGGTTAATATTTATGACATGGTTAGGGTTGGTTATAACTCTTTTAAACCCATCACTCACTCACGCAATCTTTTGTTTGGCCAAATAATCTTGGCCAAATAATCTGGTGACTAATTTTTTATCTTTTGAGATGAATAAGTGGGAATCTAGAACTCAATTACTTATCTCTGTATATATAATACAGTGTCTTTGTCGACTGAATTATGTTCACAAGGATATGCTCACACAATCTTAAAATATATAAAAACAAAACTAATAATTAAAAAAATTACTATCATATATCTAAAAGGAAAGACTATATAATTAGAAACTTATTTTCACACCAAAAAAAAATCTACTAAATTCACATTACCGTTCCAATAAACTTTTTCTGTTTTCCATACAATATACAGTGTCCTTCGAATTTCTTAGGTTTATTTCTCATTGTAGATTGTAGATTGCACTTGAACACAGCTACTGTTTATCATCTTCCCCTTGCGAATTCTCCACTCATGGCTGGTTTTAAATGGATAAAGCCCGAGGTATTTCTGTCTTTCTTTCTTGCTTGTTTTTTATTTACCTGTTTGATTAATAAAAAACTAATGATGTTGAAATGTAAGTTCTGGTTATTATTAGTACTTCAGTAAAATAAAATATGAGAGCACTTTTTATTTTTTCAGTTTCTGGTATAATAATGAATTAGTACTTGTTAAACTACACACATCGGCTATATTTATGTGTTTATTATATTTGCAATGAAGTAAAACAATTTTCTTATGCATGTATGTATTTTTGTGATCATGTTAATAGGGATCCGGATTACATAACTTTAGGGCGGGAAAAGTCATGTAACTTTGGATCAATTCCAATCGTTGGATGCATTTCATGGTCTATATATTAACACGTAGCCACCTCCTAATTTGTGTTAAAAAAAAAACAAAAAATCATGTTAGAGAGTGACCTATTTAATTTAGCAACCCATATCAGACCCGTTTCCTCAACCCATTTCACGTCCCACGACTTCAACCTGCCGTCGTACGTCGTGCGCCGCCGTAACCTCCGTCTATCTCGCCGCACACCGCTTCCTACAACCATGTTAATAGGTATACGCACTATTTGCTGCAGTTGGTACTGTTGTTGGAATATGTGCTATGCAACTTGTTAGGAATATATGCACCAACCCTGAAGTCAGGTATACAACTTTTTTCTTTCATCGGTCAAAAATATTACCTTTTCTTTCTTATAAAAAAAATTCAGTTATGATAGCAGCAGTAGGGTTTTGTTCAACCCCTTTGATACACTATTTTTTTTCCTAAAAAAAAACATTTTTTTGAATGGAAAATATATATTTTATAAATAAATAGGAGAAATCTCGTGCTGGAGTATAACTACGTAGAAATTCGAGTATAAGAAGTACATAAGTCAAGCAATAATAGAAACACATGGAATTCCTCCCACGGAAAAACAAAAGCGAAAACTAAAACACCAACGGAAAACCAACTAAACTCCTATCAGGAACACTCAACCACAGCCGAACAATAGCAAGACTAGGAACATAACCCATCAGTCAACCAATTCAAGACAAATTCACCACAAGTCATTAATGGTGCCAGTACATAATGAGTTCATGATCTCACTCATAGAAAGAACATGTGTGACCAAAATGTTTTCCTAAAAACCACTTTCAAGAGGTGAATTTAACAATATCCACCAACTGGAGCACATACGTCTCCTTCCCTAAAAAGATGTGAACGTTTCGGATCTCTACAAGGACTACACAACAGTTTGTCAGATTTATAAGAAACCAAACCTCACGTTTTTTTTCCACCTAATTCGAACATAAAACCAAGAATACTTGCTAAATCTGAAGGTAAAACAAACTCTCACCCCATCCACCTAAACACATGATACCACACATAGCCTAAAAAAGGACAACTAGCAAAAAGGTGACTAGCTGACTCAACATACTCATTACAAAAAACACAAGAAATACCCCTAGAATCAACTATAATTCTCCAAGAAAATAGATTTTGTCGAGCTGAAATCCTATCCTGAAGCAGTTGCCAAGAGAAAATAATCACCTTGAGAGGAGACCAAAATTTCCACACCCTTAAAAGAAGTCGCACAATTTCGTCCAACTTCTCGTCCACCACACTAGCTCTCAAATATGGTGGTGCAAACGGGTTGAGTCAAGTAGCAAGGACTAAAATTTAACAAGTGGTAAATCATTTGTCAAATATCATCTAGTAGAAATATCAACCCTCTTTGGTACACTATATTTTTTTGCCTACTTTACACTCTGCCTTTGTTCTTAAAAGAATATGGTTTTGTTAGCAAATGCCCTAACGACACATGTTGAGAAATTAAAGAAAAGAAAATTTATCTTGAAAATTGTATGGTTTTTTTTTTTTAAGTTTAAGAAGTGTTCTTTTAAACATAAATTTTTAGATAATTTCTTTTATCTTTGATTCAATCGTGGTTCGATTTTGCCTCAGCGAATTCAGGGGATCATGGTTTGTTTTTTATATACATTTCTTGCCTCGATGGTTGTTTTGGGCTGCTTCTGATTTTTATTCATAAGCAAATGTTTGATATCCAAATGTTTCATCTACCAAAGACACTAAAACTCAGCTTTCAATGAATTGTTCCTCAACTGAACACTTTTCTTTCAATGTGTCCCTAGATTTGTTATTGGTTTTTGCACACCTCTATTATCCAGGTTATGAGAAACAAGTGAACTAAAATCTAAGTTTCTCTTTGATAAGTTTTTTATTTTAATTCATTAACATCAGTAGAGAATATTAAATTATACAGAAAAATTGAGAGATCAACAGAACAACAAGAATTTATTCTTCATATGGTTTAAAAAACTCTTTGGAATCAACATGAATGCAAAACATATCAACGCAAGTTAAAGATAAAATATAGGAGAAAATGAAGATTGAATTTGAGCCTAGTTTTATTCTGATGAATGTATTATATTGAATTGAATTGGTTTTCAGGGTAAACAAACAGAACAGAATTGCAGGTGTGCTTGAGAACCATGCTGAGGGCGAGGCGTATGCTGAACATAAAGTCAGAAAGTTCCTCCGCAATAAACCACCTCAGGTGATGCCGTCTGTCAACAAGTTCTTCTCTGATCCCAACTTGAAGGAATGAATCAATCAAAACCTTTTTTCCTTGGCTGATTAGTTTTCAGCAAATTTACTGAATTTTGACATACTTTGATGTAATAAATAGTCCGATACTTTTTGTTCTTGGTTACGTACTTTATGCATCTATGCACTGTCTCTCATAATTGATGGCATTTTTTTTTCGTTAAGCTGAAAAATTAGTGTTTTGTTAGTAGCATATATCCTACCAATCTAATCTACAAAATGAACCTGGTTTTCTAAAGCATAAAAGTAATTTATAAATGCACATGTTGAATGTTGATGCCTCCTCCAGGCTCTTAAGTTGCAATGTTGGAGTTTTCACAAAAGAATAGTAATGATTATAAGGTCCAAGCTTACAAACTAGGGTGCATCAAGATGATATTGAACTTGGTGAAAATCATGTCAATTTCAGCCTAGCATCATGCCAATGTTTTAACTAGTTAAATCTTTAGGATTGAAAGATACACCAGCATCACCGATTCACTATGTTTTTTCCTAGGTTTGATTTTCATTTTGTTATATCATATTAGATATATTGAAGAACATACTCTTCTTCAGGAAAAAAATATTGAAGGACATGCTCTTCCTCAAAAAAAATATTGAAGGACATACTTGGTTCTTCTAGCACCTTCATGGAGGACAATATCAATGACAGGAGGAAATTTAAGTGCTACTGAAATGACTGTGCATCGACCGATGGATCTACATGCACTGTCATTACAGTGGCACTTAAATTTTATACTGTGGAGCAGGTGGTTCTTGATAGTCTTCTGAATAATGATAGTCTTCCGAAGTCTCCTCCGCTTAAAAAAGGGCTTGCAATAATCTTCCTACTTATATCATTTTATTCTCGACCTGCAAAGTGAATAATATTACAGTTCCTCTAGTAATAGTATTCCAAGTGAAACGCTTCACGTTGCAACGTCGAAAATAAGATGATATCAGTAGCAGATCTTAAATTACAGCACAGCTCCAATGAAATGAAATCCTTGATACTGTTTCTTATATATTGTTCAATCATCATGTTATGCTTCATTTCGGTTGTACATATTCAATAAGAAATAAATTGATGACTAAGACCTTTCAATTGTTTTCTTGACATCATTGACTAAGACTTTTCATGAATTGCAAATAGAAACTAAAAATGGTGGACAAACAAGGACACATACAACAAAAGAAGAAATAAAGAAAATAATGGCAGCATTCATTCACGTGACTTGTTAGCCTTAATTAAATTTCATGATGAGACCTATGGATATGGACCATAGCCTCTTCTGCTGCCCATGTGCCTTTCCATTGGGGGGTGAGACTATAAGCATGATGAGCTGGGTTGGTTAACAGATAATTTAATTTTCACCCAACAAAATAGTTAAATATAAAACTAATAATCAAATTATATTGCATTAACAATATTAGTTCTAGTGAAACTAGATTAGGATACAAGCATGTTTGATTTTCTGTTTGTCTAAACGTATTTTGTCGACAAAAATTGGACTTGGTTATAAATTTGGGGAATTATTTTATTTTGTCCCAAAAAAGTAGTTTTTGCTTCAAAAGCAAGATTAGTTGGAAATATCAAACCCTCATGATTTTCAATTCTCATTTTTCAGTTTGAGAGGCCAACGTATTCAACCTCTCATTTTGTGATCTTCCGATCACTTTGTGGCACTCCTTTTGGTTGTTAAAAGTATTATTGATAAATAAAAAAAATTGTGAAACATAGATTTGCAGAAGTGCTTTTAAAAAGAACACTGGACAACAGAACAACCTATGAAAGTGGTTATAAAATTCAGCAAGACATTGCAAAGGACACAAATTAAGGTTGACACCTTTTATCATGGAACCATAATGGTTGGAATTGCACTTTCTTACTTGTTACTACAATCCATATATATTTTTAAATTGTAAGGAAATTTAAAATCATATCCATAGTTGAGTGAATGTCGTGAAGGATTCAGTTTCGTAAAGTGGTCCACAAGATTTGCGAATTCTGAACATTAATAGTGATGGACCACTAGCATAGAAACATCATGCAACAAAAAATGAATGTGATATGAATGAGCCTAGATAACTAGCAATGTGAAAACTTGCACCTGAGTTAACAATCTTGATAATTGAAACTGAGACAATTGGAAGGACTAATGGGAAGAATCAAACCAGAAGAGGATGAAACATCAGCAAAGAAAATAACTGTTGATATTGTTCAATTGTTAGCTGAATAGGTGAATCATCAGTAGCATGAAGTATCATAACTTTGGTTGATGCAATGAGGATGATCATCCGGTCTTAGTTTCTTGTAATGCTTATCCTTTGAATGTCTGACCAAGCCACAGTGAGCACTAAAGTACTGAGCCTTTTTATCATCAGGACTTATAAACCAATGTTAAAATTGAATATATTGAACTTGTTGCATGAATTTTCCATAACAATTAACTGAAGCATAAAGCCTATAAAAAAAATAACTCAAGCATAGAGTTCATAGTAAAAATAAAAGATTAAGATGTTCAACTTGCAAATTCTAAGCTGCCTGCTATTATATTCCAGAGATTGACAATTAGTTACGGAGTATTTTATTATTGGCGGCATATATACAATAAGACTGCAAATCTAATGCAGAAAAAAATATTAAAACTTCATCCCCTGAATATAATGCACAAGTCTATATACATTCAGGGCACAAGATATATGACTAATGAGATTGGACATCCATTAAATTTTTTGAATGGAACCAGTATTGAAACTATGGAAACAATCACTAATTGTGTGATGGATATAATTTGAAAAGGAAAATCTTAGTTATATTAGAAACTCAGTTAAGCTTGTGAAATCAGAATATCAATTAAGACATACTGATCAGGAGCCTTCAATCTACTTGACCTTCAACTTTGTGTTGTTAATGTAATGAGTCAGGATTTCTTGAGCTGCAATCCATTGCCCAAACTAATTATGCTCAGCATTAGACCTAACTTTTTTATCTATCTACAATAATTGTGCTACTGCTGCTATGCTATCCCTTCTGTTTGTCCTTGTGCTCTTATCTTTTTTTGCAATTACTTTGGGACGATCTTCTCAAAAATTCTGACACCAACTTTGAGAAGGAAGAAGAATTGTCTTGTAGCAATTGAGATGGTTGATCATACTCTGCAATTGTCCCTGTATACATCAGAATAATAGCGTTTATCAGCTCCCTAAAAAAAATAGTGTTTATCAGCTCAAAGCTCACAAAATGGTGTGCCTTAATATGCTGTTAAACTTGGTAACTAGCTTTACGCCTGTTTTCGGCCCCCACCTCCCATGTTAAATATCTATGGATGAAATGATACAACACTCTCCAGCATTATGTTTTCCTAGGTTTCATTATCAGTTTACAATCATATATATCGAATTACATACTGTCTACTCAGTGCATTCTTGTACCTTCATTAAGCACCAAAACCAAATCACTGTCAATGACAGTAGGAATTCTATGTGCTACTGTGATGACTGTGCATCCGCTTGTTTCCTCCCTGATAGTCTTCTGAATTAAATTATCAGTTGCGGTGTCGATGGATGCAGTTGCCTCGTCTAAGACCAAAATTTTTCTTTTCTTCAGTAGCAGCCTAGCAAGGCAAACCAGTTGTCTCTGTCCAACACTCCAATTTTCTCCATTTTCGGCCACTGCACAGGTATTTGTGCACATTAAAAGGGTGTATCATATCAATAGCAGGTTTTTTAAGGAAAAAAACAAAAACAAAACCAACTGTGGAGTAGAAGCATTTATGCAGTTATACTCCTGAAAGATAAAGTTGGCTTAACAAATATATTTATACCTGGTGCATCAAGAAGCCTTGGATCTTCCTGTACTATTTCCGCAAGATGGCACTTCCTGAGAACCTGAAAAAATAGCTTTTCATTAAAATTTATTTTGTAGAAAGCATACCAATAATGGAATTTTGAAGAAAGTATTCTATTGCTAACCTCCCAAAGGTCTTGATCAGTGTGTTGTTCCAACGGATCCAAGTTAGTCCTTACAGTACCTAAAAACAAGGTTGGATCCTGAGGAATGATACCAAGCTTAGATCTTAAATCTTGCAAACCAATCTTGGAAATATGTACACCATCGATAAGTATACATCCTTCCAAAGGCTCCACAACTCGAAAGAGGGCTTGCACCAGAGTAGATTTTCCACTCCCTGTCCGGCCTACCACTGCAATTTTCTTCTGTCCTGGGAAGACGCAAGTGACACCTTTGAGAACCATAGGACCCGAAGGATCATATTGTATATGAAGGTTAAGGAATTCAATTTTTCCTTCCTTAGGCCACTCTGGTTCAGGTCTGCAATCTTGAATAATTAATGGTGCTTCGCTTGGTATATTAGAGAATTGCAATATTCTCTCTACTGAGATCATTTTGTTCTCAACATTGCATAGATTCCATATCACCCAAGCCTGAAGCACATTCAAGTTTAGACCATAAGTAGCAACAAGACCTGCCAAGCCTGAAAATAAGAGGAAAAAATTAATCAGCAAAGATATAAAACAAGATCTATGGAATCTGATTCTAATCTTACTACTAATTTCTGTTGTGCTTTAACGAACTTCCTAGGGATATAGTGAATGTTGAGAGATATATAAAAGTGAATACCAAAAAGCTATGTATCAAAAAAAAATATTTTCCCTTTTGGTTGTGGAGTCTCAAAAGTTGTAAATTTCCTTCCATGTAGTTTCTTAATTACTCTAATGAAAATCGACGCTCACGTACATATATGATCTTTAAAAAACTATCACTGCTTATAGGATGAACGCGGGAGAAAGGAACTTACTGGGATTGATGGCAGACCTTGGCAAAGTAACCAAGATAACGAGAACAAAATAGAATACCAGATTGAAGAGAAAATTGATTCTGACAGACAACCATTCCATGGTGGCATAGTTGTGAAAGGCTACCCGAGAGTAATCATCAATTAGAGCCATAACCTTGGTCAAGAATATTTTCTCTTGTTTGAAACAACGGATTGTGGCAGCCCCAGCAATTGATTCTGAGAAGTGATGCAAGATTGGTGCCTTTCGGATCCCCACCATCCTGGCCAATTCCCTAGCCGTAGTGATGTAATAGGCCTGCAAAAAAATACATTAATTCCCTCATCATTTGAATACTAGGATAATTCATGCAAGAGTGAGAACATGCAAAGCAAACATGTATGACAAAATGAGGCTTCATCATAACATGAACTAAACTATGATATTTTCAGTCCATGCATTGCAAAATCTTGATAAAATAAAAAAAGTTAATACGTAGTGTCTGTACATTAGCAAAGAATGATAGTTCTTACCTGATACCAGACAGAGAGAGCAAGAACCACAAAAAAGAGAAGAATGACTTGCCATGCAGCCTGGGACATAAGGACAATGATACTTAATAACTGGATCAGTGCAAAGACCAGTCCAGCTAATCTGTAGGGTATGTCTGTATCAACTGTACTTTGATCCGTGGATGACTGTAACAATCACAAAGAAAAGAATTGTAATTTGAATAAAACTAACAACGATAATCTTATCAGATAGGAAAGACTAGTGAAACTTACCCTACTCAGAATTCGGCTAGAAGGAGTGGTATCAAAAAATGACACAGGTGCCCTAAAAACCGATGTGATCATTCCATGAAAAAGGCGCTGAGCAGTTTCCACGGCAACTGTTGCCATTAAAACAGTTCTTCCCAATATGAAGATGGAGCTTCCACCAGACAAAAGAGCGAAAACTCCCATAAGCTGCACATTGTCGACCCTTCCCTTTTTTTCTGTAGCCCACGACATCCAATAATTGCTTCCCATTTGCATAACTTGAAAGAGAATTTGGCAGAGAAGAATAACTGGAACCAGTGCTCCTTTATAAGCTAATGTGACAAAGGTTGAGTAAACACTCCATTTTACTCGACCAGTCATTGCTTCCTCTTCTCTGGTTCTCTTCCAATCCAACATGATCTCTTGAATATTTTCTTCTGCAATTTCAGTTGGATTTTTTTGGCAGGGTCTGCAGCAAACAGAATCATCTTTCCGGCATGGAATTTGGCATACTGTTTCTTCATGAGCAGCCATTTGCTGGACAAATTCACTATGAGGGCATGCTATGAGATCTCTATACCTTCCAGACTCCACTATTTTGCCATCTTTCATAACCTGACAGAGAGTATATTATTGGTGAGACGATAGTTCAATCAAATAGGTGCATAAATTTCATCATTGAGAGTTCAAACAAATTGGTACAGTGATATCATCAGTGACACACAAGTTTTCAATATGTCTTACCAAAATAAGATCTGCAGCTTCCAAGAATTCCAGTTGATGTGTAGCATAAACAACAGTTTTATCGTATAGAAGTTTCATTAGACATTCCTGCACAACATTTCACTTCTTTGTAAGTTCTTTGAATGTAATAAAAAAGTAATTAATTAGAAAATTCATGAATGAATAAAATAAAATAATCATTAGCACTACTAACCTTAAACATATGACTCCCAGTATGAGCATCAACCGCACTAAAAGGGTCATCGAGGAAATAAATATCCGAGTCATTGTAAACAGCCCTTGCCAATTGAATTCGCTGCTTTTGTCCTCCACTTAAATTTATTCCCCTCTCCTCCACCATGGTCAAATCTCCATCACTCCATAAGTTGATATCCTGGAGCAATGCGCAACCATCCACAACATTTTCAAATAAGTCCTTGTTCATTTGCTTCCCAAACAATATATTTTCCCTTATAGTACCAGACTGAATCCATGGACTTTGGGGTACATAACTTCTAGTCCCATAAACTTTGGTTGCTGCCCCAGAAACCAATGAAATCTCACCAAGCATACTACAAAGCAAGCTTGATTTTCCAGAACCCACTGGCCCACAAACTGCCACCTTTTGACCTTTCTTTATAATCAATTTTTCTGCAATATGAATCGTTGGTTTCTTCAGGAATTGATCGTTTGCTTCCCATGCATATTCTCCTGGCTTTATTTCAATAGCAGTTGTTGAAGTTTTGGAAGCATGCCTATTCATGAATTGGTTTTGATCTTCTTCCTTTATGAACTCTTGGATTCGATCGACAGAGACTTTTGTTTGAGTTATCATGGAAATAAGTTCAGGCAAATTGTAAATCGGTTCTTGCAAAATACGAAATGTAGCAAGAGCCGAGAGGACCGTGGCTGCAGTTAGCTCGGTTTTCACCAATATACAAGCTCCAAAAGTGAAAACAGAAACCAAAGTTGGAGATGCCCAAAATAGAGTGGCTACTGCTGAGCATAAGTAGAGGTATTTGTGCAACCACTTCTTTTCTGTGTCCCTAAGTTGCAAGAGTTTCTGCAGAAATGTAGATTCCCATGAATGCAACTTTAAAATTCTAATGTTCTTCATTGTCTCTGAAGTCATTTTGATTCTTGAATCTTTAGCTTCCATTATCTTAGAGTGCAAACCTTCTTGCATATTGGCCAAAGGTGTGTTACACACCATGACCAAAATGGTAACAGCAAGTGCAGCAATAGAAGGCGTGCAACCCAAATTTATGTATAAGATCACCAAGGCCAAAATAATCTGAACTGGAAGCAACCAAACTCCATGAACATACCAGCAAAAATCACCAATTCTTTCAACATCCACATTAATCAAATTGATGATTTTACCATGCGTCGGTCCGCCACATTTAATCATTAGTGACTTGCTATAAACTAAGGCTATAAGTGCTGCACGCACCTGAATTCCAATTCGTTGAGCACCAAAGTACCATTGTCTTTGACTTAGTGACTCAACAGTTTTTGCGAGGAAGAAAATGAAGGCAAGAATCAATCCATATTTGATGTTTGAATTATCATCATTAGACAGTAAAAAATTCACAAAGTTTGATATCAATAAGGGACCAATATAAGCAGCAATAGTGTTAACACCTGAAAATATATATATATAAAATAAACAAATTACTAATCACAATATCTAAATCAGAATGACTACATGTTTCATAAAGTACATAAAAATAAAATAAACAAATTACTACTCATTACATGATTGACTTAAAGTTGCATATTAAGTACATAAAAATAAAATAAACAAATTAGTAAGAAATCAGTACATGCATGACAGAATGTTGCATATAAAGTCTATAAGGATTATACCTGCTAAAACAGCGTTTAAGGCCAATGATTTCCAAACAGAATGAACAATAGCTTTTGACAAAGAACCACCTTCAAGCTTCTGTTTTCGAATAGATTCTTCCAACATAGAAGAAGCACTAGCAGCAGTTTCAGAGTGAGGAACAGAAGGAACATTAACATGTTCAAGCTTCTGAATCCGACCCATTTCAAATATAGGATTCAACCACCTAAATGTAAGTTTGCTCCACACACCAGCTTTTGCAAAAGCCTCTTCATCTTCAAAACTAGAAGATTCAAACTCTTTCTGAAGTAACCTTTGTTCTATTTCACTTTGTTCCCTTACACATACATTAGGAAATGCATTGAAACACATCACTAACAACATAGGCAAAGAAACTGTTTCAACAATATTCTCCTCCAACAACAAAATCCATAAGTTGATGGATTTTGAATTCTTAACAAGCTTTAAAGACAGTGAGATTATATCAACAAATGTGACAAAGAACCACCAAAGAATTAGAACAAACGGAAATCTTTTATTCTCTCTAAGTGTTTTCTTCAATGAATAAAATGAAACCAAAGTAGCTAAAACCCATGTTAAACCAAAAGAAACATAGTTAAATCCTATGATTCCACGTGTAGTGTAATCATAGAAAACAAAAGCTATGTTCAAAAGGGAAATCACAGCACTGAAAAAAACAGTGATATAAGAGAAAATTGTTGGTGTGTGTTTGAAATGTTGAAGATTGTTACGTGTGCTTTGTCTTAAACTATCAAATAAAACCCATATTAAAATAACATAGAAAAATGTTACATTGGTTGTTCCTAATACAACATCTAAAATAGCCATTGTTGGTTGAAGTTGAAGTGACTGAAAAATGTTGTAATATAGTGAAGAAGAAGAAACCAAGAATGATTTTGATGATATTTGATTCCTGGAATAAAGAAAACAAGAATCAGAAAACGGATAAAGTATAGAATAAAGTATAAATATAAAGGTGACATATATATATAGATATGTATAAATGATAAATGATAATGAATGTAATGATTTGGAAACCTTTGAAGGAAATTGGATCGAAATGACTTAAGCGGCTAATGTAGTGCTCTGTGACTGTAGTCGTGACGGTGATGGACACTTGCAGTGGCACTAATCGACATAGAAAAAGCTTCATATATTTTTGGGGCATTTATTATTTATTTAATGGTGGCATTTATTTCAGATATTCTTGGAAATAATTTGGTATAGTCCGAAATCCTACTTTGAACACATTTTCCACAAACAAACCGTGTACTTATGTTTGACTCTTTTTTTTTCTTCAAAAAGTTTAGGTGAATACCTTAAAAAAAGTTAAGGTAAATTCGACTTCGTTCGTCACGGTTAGGGCAGGTTTCAAGATTCGATGAACGTTCATAGAGATACTTTCATTTATCCATTACCAAAGAAATTTACATTTACCCACTACCAAAGAAATTTTATGTTTGTCAAAAAAAAAACAAATTATGTTGACAACGGAAATTGGACCTAAGACGTGAACGTGATGTTTACTAATGATCCAACATTCTAATTAACTATTTGAAACAATTAGTAGAGCAACGATGTTTTTTCATCAAGTAGTCTAGTGGTTAGAACTCACACATGTAAATGCGGAGAAGTGGAGTGTCCGGGGTTTAAACTCCAGCTCCTAGATATAATATGCAATATCCCTACCACCTAAATTAAGCTCACGAGGATAGAGCAATGGTGTTTAATTAAGTAAGACAATTATTGAAGAAATAAAAGAAAAGGAATTAAGTTGTCAATTGACTAAATATTTTATTTTAGATGGCTTTGAAATATTATAATTTTAAAATTCAAATAAAATTAATTGCATGCCTTTTGATACATGCATTTTTGTAAATGATTTTAATTTTATTTTTTTGTAAATTGAGTATCCTCCACGCGCAAATGACACGTGCTTAAGGATGAATTCAAACTCAGAATTTTAGTTAAGTTAAAAAGAGCCGTTTCATCTCGCTTTTGGGTATTTTAATATTAATTTAATATAGTCAATCAAGAAAATCTTGTAAATTTATTTTTAAAATCTTTATAAACCAATCTCATTGATTTTTTTTTAATCCTCATTGAAATCTCGATTGATAGAGTATTAGGTTTTTTTTTCTTTCTTCATATATACCAAGTCATAATTATAAAACAAAACGTCATGTGTATGACACCATTTTAGTGACATATGGGGAATTACTTGGTACTAAAAAGGGACAAAAGATCTTATTCACGATAAATAGAATGAATTAGGAAAATACTAATTAAAGAGGGACCAAAATAGGGCTGCCTGATTCTCAAATTTTAGGTCAGGCCGCCCTTTGGAAAATTGTAGAATTGGAAAAGATGTGTTAAAAAGAAAATTTTATTTCTATTGGTATTGTCAAAAATATTATAAATTAACTATCGGAATATATTTCTTGCCTCAAAATATATTTCAAACTACGCTGCGTACATCTTTGAGCCTAACCAAAAATATGTGTATATTAATTACAGTATATAATAATTTACTTTTAATATATACAAACACAATGAGGAACTCCCTAAAAAAACACAAAGAAGAAGAAAAAAAACAGTGCCCCTTAAAATTTGGAGCTATATGCAGTTGCACCTCCTGCCCTCGAAACTACTCATGTCTGCACTTGATGTGAGAAATAGTTTAACTCGTTCAAATTCCGTTGTGGATGTGGAGACTTAGATAACATATAAGTTTTTTTTGACAAAAGAGAACATATAAGTTTATTTGTTCTAACTTTATTAAAATTAAAAGAAATCGTTGTAGATGGTAGTATTCACTTGCATTTTGGATTGGAGTATCCCAGTCATCTTTATTAATAAACATTTGCTTAAAAAAAACATTTTTTTTATGAAAAACAACATAATTACACTATAAAACAAAGATATCCAATCCAAGTTGTAATATATTTTTCAAAAGGATATTTATTTTATGCAAAAGAGGGGCGAAACCTAAAGAACTAAAAAATTAAACAGACGTTCTTAGTTCTTAGACATATACCGTTGGCATATATGACAAAAATACAATCAATGAGACTCACTAGAAGGAGTTTTCACAGTCGTATGTAAATTGTAAATTTAGGTTACAAATCCATCCATAATTTACGGTTGCTTTAATTTTTTTCCAATTTACTTCACTACTCATCCTTTTTTCATCTTCCGTACAGGGTGCATTTGTAATTGTATCTAATCTAGGAAAATTCTATGGTGTAGTCGTAAAAATGACTTTTCTAATGAAGTTAACACTATAACATCAAAAGTGTAGTGAGTAACACCCCATTGTTTGTACAGTGGCATCAAAAGTTCAGTCTTCATAGTATCATCAATTCATCAGATTAACAAGACTACACTTAATCTAATTTTATCCTAACTTGTTTTAAGTGTAACACCCCACAAAGTGTAACACTTAAGACTATCACATAATATCATCAAATCTGTTTGCATGTTAAAGTTGCCAATGATAAAATAGTACATGTATGTCCAAGATGTTGCAAGCATTACTAGATGAATTACTATTGATCATTAATCAGTAATCAACAATTTAAAAATGAATCAAACATTAAAATCAAAATTAAATTTTTTAAAAAGTCAGTTTTTTGACTGCACTGTAGAAGCTCTCTTGTATCTATTCGTGACAAATTAAAACCATTTTCGTAAGCTAGCTAAATAAGTAAACCATTTTAATTTTAGCAAAAATGTCTGAGAATGATTTTCCATGTATTCCAAGATACAAGTTGACAAAGTCACAAGCAGCAACGTACCACAAGACCTTGTTTTGTAACCCTGTCCTGCCTTGTGCCCTGCCAGTGTTTTGGAGGGACGCCATGCCAACCTGTGACGGAATCCTTATCTGTTTACGTGTAACGGTGGTTGTAGGAAAAAGTTAATAAACATAATATTACTTGTGTTGTAGTTACTATAGTATTACTATTACACAACGAAAAAGACAATTTTTTATGTCTTACTTTCCTTTATACTATAACCAATTCTGATTCCCACTCCCCCACTGGTCACATGGTTTGTGATGTTTCTACATCATCTTTGTACCACACACATTAGTATTTTTCTATTTTGGCTTGTTATGTGGATTTTATTACACGTTGGATCAATGTCCTTGGTATTCATGCACGTACGATTGGGTAAGGCAGTGAGTGTCCTCTGTCTATTTCATTCATGAATTTGGCACACAGATTTAGTAATTAGAACTGGCTACTTCTAACATCATTATAGTATTTAATATAAACAATAATATTCTAGTTCATAATTTCAATCCATCCTGCTTCCTCAAATTTAAACTAGATAATTGATTGATGGAAATGTCTCTTATAAATTGATTAGAAGGAGCAATAAACATTTGATATGTCTCTCCTTTGGATCAACTCATCCAAACATAATATTTGTTGTGTAGCATGTGAGTTATAAAGTTTTATAAACTCAATAATGTCTTAAGGTTTTGATTAAAAAATATGATGTCTCTCATTTGTGTGGTTGCTCTCAATCTAATAAAAATGTTCTTTTAGACTCTTCTTATGACTCAACAGATGTATCAAAGTCAAACTTATGACTCAACAACTGCATCAAAGTCAAGGTTCGACAAGAGTTTCCTTGTGTTCAAACTCTTTCCAACCAAGGATGTTCAAACGGCAAGTACAAGTGTATGTAGATGTGGATGAAAGAGTTTCCGCTTGAAAACTGAGCACAATAAATTAAGTGAGCACGGCTCGCGAGTTGGACTAATGCTCAAGAGGTTAAACAACAAATGTCCAATACACAAGCTACGTACAAGACCGATTGAAAAATGGACTAAACCATCTTGAGGCAGGTACAAATGCAATGTTGACGCATCCTTCTTCGAACCTCCTGACATGGTAGATATTGAAATTTGTATCATGGATGAAGAATGGGTTTTTGTGTTGGCCTGGATTGAATGATTCTCTCCTATCACGGATGTTGACACAGGGGAAGCTCTAGGCTTATTGAAGGCTTTGGAATGGGTTAGGGATCTTATGAATTTTGAGGTAGATTCCAAAACAGTAGCGGACAACATTTACAGATCTTATGAAGGTCTCTCATAATTTAGCAAAATAACAAATAATTGTGCACATCTGCTTTGTATTGATCTTATAAACTTTGATGTAAAGTTCATTAGGAGATAAACAAATGAAGCTACTCATAACTTAGCTAAGACAACTCTATTGAAAACTAGTTTTCGTATTCATTACAACATTCCATCATATATCAAAAAAAAATTAATAAATGAAATACATTAAACTTGTTCTTGTAAAAAAAATAAAAAATTTCTCTTTAATGTGATGTTTCCAAACTCCCTTTGTGAGCCAACAATATTCTAATTAGATAAAACAAAACTAAGTTAATCATACATCAACTTTTAATTTACAGTACATTTAAAGAAAGCATTGAATCTAATAAAGATTCAGGTAAGAAAGATACAAAAGCTAAGAACAAAAAAGGTCCAACTCAGAGGAATGGGTGTGTGGAATTCACGTTGTAATTGGTTACACACTATTGTCAAAGTGAAAGAGCATGTGTTTGTTTGACCTTGACGTGTGTCCTGCCACACACCCAACTCATGCGAGCCAAATGGGCCCAAACACTGACATATCGTAGGTAAAGGTCACACGTGACTAATTCTCGTTTAAAGAGAAAGTTTAAGTGATTTAGTTGTTTCGGGAAACAAATCATATGGTCCTTCAATTCATACAAAGATTATTGCAACTTTAGATTTTGATGATCCCCATTGAAATATTCTTTTGCGTTTATCATGAAATGATGATACCGCCATAGTTAATTGCTTGCCACAAGGCAAAAACCAATACAAAGGAGAATCACCAAGCCAATATGCTGGCTGGCCCGTTTTGTTTGAGACATACTCTCTCCGATCTCTATTATAAACAAAACTTTATTTTTTAGATACATTGTATAATTAATGTATCTAATTTAAAATAATTTTTGAATACTTTTAAATTAATGTATAATTAAAAAGTTAAATTTTGCTTATAATTGTAATCGGAGAGAGTACATCAGAACATATGTTACTTTTTTAATATACGAAATTAAGTCATTAAGTTTCATGAGCATTGTTCAGTTGACAGGGACATGCGTTATTCATTAAGTGAATTCTAACCACTAGACTACTTGACAAAAAAAAAAGTCAAGTAAATGTAACATGACATGTGCAAAGTAGTATTGAATTTGACTTAGGTGAAATCTCCTCAATTGATTCATTCTCATCTCATCTTACTTTTATGGTATGCCATTTTGATTTATGTTTTCAATTGGGTCAATGTTTTCTCGAACGGGACTTTTGGGGCATAAGCTTAAACACACTTAAAATAATGAGTTAAAATTCTCTTTATTTTCTCCCTAATTTTTCTGATCGTCGCTATAATTTTAAAGAGTTTTGAAGTGTATATTAAATAATTAAATTTTTTTTTTAATAAGCTAAAATGAAATGTATTATATCATCGAAGGTGACTCAATTCGCATAAGGTGTGCCAAAAAGAACTACCCACAAAAATACAGTTACAAGTGTTTGTTGCCAAAAAATAACACTACAGAAGAATGACAGAAATAAAGCTACACAAAAACACTCATACAAAGTAACGGATGCTGCCACCAGTCATTAATTAAATAATTATTTAAAACTTTGATATTGAAAATAATAGAGATGGTAAAAAAAATAGACTTAATTGCAGTTTTAGCCTCCTAACTTTTCCAAAGTTGCGATTTTGGCCCCTTAAGAAAAAAAACTACAAAACCGCCCCCTAAGTTTTGCAACTGTATCAGTTTTGGCCCCCCAAGGCCAAAAAAATAATAAAATAACATGTGGCACCTCACTTAGGGTGTCACGTCAGCGTAGACCGAGTCAATATTAGCCTTGGGAGCCAAAACTGCCACAAGTGCAAAACTTAGGGGGCGGTTTTGTAGTTTTTTCGTAGGAGAACAAAATCACAACTTTGAAAAAGTTAAAGGGTTAAAACTGCAATTAAGCCAAAAAAATATACGAGATCTTGACTCTAAAACAACTTGGAAGATCTAAACACTATCATTGGATCAAGTACAATTCCAAAAAAAAAAACTTCCTTTTCATCAACTTCTTTTTATTTCCTCTCCAAAAAAAACTTCCTTTTAATTAGGTGGCATATATTCCACTTAAACTTTTGAGAATAGATGGATTCCTAACAATTGAACTATCAAAACAATAATTTTACAAGAGGAAAAATTTGGTGGGCACAATTCCAAATCAATATTATTTTGACCCACCCATATATTTACTCAAAAATAATTTATTCATATCATTTGACATTTTTTTTTTTGAGTGTCTGCCAATATATTTTTATTTGGGCTTGTGCTTATTAGTCTTTTGCTAAAAAAAAAGTAGGTATTAGTCATTTTACAATGTTTGAGATAGAGATCGATCCTTGGACTATCAAAATGATTAAGGGATATAAAGATTGACCACTTTTTTTTTTTTGAGCAAAAAGATTAACCACTTGTTGTGACACGCTACTATCATTTATGTGACTGGACATGTAATATTAACAATTTATTAGAGAACGATTTTTTTTTCTTATTTCAAGTAGATCCTATATTTATCAGTACTATTTTTTTTTCTTCATCTATTCAATTTTATATCAAAACTATTTTTATAGAATACTAACAAGCCATGAAATGATATATATTTTTTTTAAGGAATAAATTCATTGCATTATGAAATGATATATTTTAATTTTTTATACAAAAATAAACGATATTCATTGATTTAAATTGATAAAGTGCATCAATACAATATAAATTTAAAATCTCTAAAAAAATGGTGAATTAGGAAACAAACTTACAATACTCATGTTAATAGCATAAAACGACAAAATACATATGTCTTTAATATGATTATATTCACGAATTCAGATTATTCATGCCTTTATAAATATGATTATATTCATTCTACAAATTACTCATGTCTCTTCTAATCTGCTAGGTTGACAATATCAAAGTTATTTATTGGGTCTGCAATTAATCAAAACTAATTATCGAACTTAAATCAAATAAACATTTATCTTCGATGGATTTTGACATGTCAACATTTGATGAATTAAGGAAATTCAATCACGTCGAGAGCAGACAAGGAATAATAAAAAGCAGAATCCAAAGTTTATGGATGACAATGATCGTGAGATAGATGATATATGAACAATCGAGGAAGAAAGGCTACATGTAAATTGCTGATCTTGTTCTTCATATAGAAAAATGTTTTTGTCCTGTTCAGCTGTGGAATTGCATCAAAAAGCAATGCAGCCAGAAAATTAAGTCATAATGTCGACACAATGGAAATGAAGATTGAATAGGAACACATAAGCTCAAAAAATCTCCATATCCAATGCACCCTTTTTTTTTGGAAGTCTATTCTGGCTGCTGGTGGCTAGTTTCTACCAACTTCATGTGCTATGTTTTGGAATTGTACTTGATGTCGAACTACTGAAACCTCTGTATGAATATTTAGTACTTTTCAACTATAAATTGAACAGAATTGAATGAAAGATTAACAAATCAAATAAAAATGTTAAAAGTAAAAAAGTTGAACCAACTCATGTTCAACTTGGGATCAATCTAGTTAAACGAATTGCAATACATCTAGTCTAGGATAAAACTAATTGACGAATTGGCTTATTTTTATTCCTACTTCAATCGGTTGAACCAATTGATTTGGTCCAATTTTTGATATATTAATTTGAATAGACACATAATTGAATGAAAAAAAGTACGATAGTTTTTTTTTTTGAAGGAATGAAAAAAAAAAGTACGATAGTTGTTATCTTAGAAATAAATAAAAGTAAAGGTGTTTTATTTTTTCAAAGGAAAAAATAAATTGTTTTTGTTTAGTACTTTTCCGCTCTAATGTAATCGTAATGCTAACATATCTAGAAAAGAAAATTTTGTATTGAAAAGAATATTTTTCAAAAAATTTCAAAGAATTTTTTCCACAAGTTTCGATACATACTACATTTGTTTTCTTAGCAAAGGACGCCTATTAAATACCTAATCTGTCCTAAAATGTAAGAAAAAAATTCACTTTCTTTGTCCCAAAATCTAATAAAAAAAGACAAATTTTTATCCTATTTAATTTTGTTTTTTTAAAAAACCATCTTTTCCAAGAAAAACTTTTGTTTATTTTCATGAAATTAAATGCAAATTACATTCAATTTTCTCTCTCTTTCATTTTCTTCATAACCAATAGCCAATGAAAATTGTTTTTACATCTTTCTATAAAACTTATTCCAAAGAAAACACAAAAAACTATACTCTAAATTCTTATGTTTAAGTTTTTTTAATAAGTGTGATTTGATTTTTTTCTTACAATTTGGGACGGAGGGAGTATTTCGTTACATTTATTAGGAAAAGTAATAAAAAAAGGTAATTATATTAGAAATAGTGATTGTATTTTTCAAATAACATTAAATATATTAAAAGGTTATTAAAAACTTGTTTTATGAATAAAAAGGTTATTAAAAACTTCTTTAAAAAATGTTTATTAAGAACTATCACAAAAAACGGTTATTAAAAGTATAATATAAATTAATTGAAGAGTAATTAGAGAATAATAACATTAAATATATTAATAAAAGTAGTTTAAATTGACCCTGTAAAATACGTGATGTCTGAAAAATAACCCTGTAAAATAGAAAATACATATTATAACCCTGTAATAGTAGATTCTTCTTATTTTTGACCCTATAATATACGCGTGGTCCAAAAAAGTAATCTAGAGATTGAATTTTTTTTATGATTTTTTTAGGTATTTTTATGATGTTAAAACATGGGTTTACACAAAAAATTAGATTTTTCCGATTGACGATGGATTTATTATGAATTTTTATTCCCCATAATTATGAATTTCTTAAGCAATTCATTAGTAATTTGTATCTCGAGTAAAAACTCCAAAATTTCACGGTGAAGGTTCTTATGATGTTCTAACAATGCCTACAAAATTTGACCGTGAGTATACGTGTACTCGGAACAAAATTGCAATTTCGCACATTTTGGTTGAAAAATAAAAATAAATTGAAACGTTTTTGAAATGCTACGAAACTTTGTAGATCCTTGTTATGTATTTATATAGATGTCTTTGCAAACAATCAGCTCAAAATACGATATATAGGTTGAGGTTTTCGTTGTTTTTTTTTTTTTTAAGTTTTTGGCGCTTTAAAAATTCATAATTAATTCATCCTTAGTTGAAAAGTTATAATTTTATGTGTACAGTCATATTTTAACCTCCTAAAGATTCTTGAAAAAAATCATGAAAAAATTCAACTTCTAAGTAGATTTTTTAGACTTCAACTATATTACAGGGCAAAAATAATAAGAATCTCGAATTACAGGGTTAGAATATGTGTTTTTTTATGTTACAAGGTCATTTTTCGAACTTCACATATATTATAGGGTCAATTTCAATAAATAACCCTTCAAATAAAAAGCACAAAGTCTTTGTTGCCTATATTTAAAACTAGGGGAGTATGTGTTAGGATCAAAATATCAATTTTTTGTCAACAAATTTAAAGGGTCAGTTCAATGTATTTTGAGGCCTAAAATATAATTTGAGATGAGGTCGTTTCAATGTTTGTTTAAAATATTAATCAAAATTGGATGTATTTTTTTTTTAAAATATAATTGTCACCGAATGAAATATTACTGCTCAACTTATGGTAATTTATTCATGAATATTCTTGGAACCGTAAAGTATGAGAGATTATCTTTTTCCATCTTTTGGACTTCTCATGTGTCCTTTGAAATTACCATTTTGCCCGTTTAAATTATATAATTTGAAACTTGTCAAAACTCAGAAAATGTATTATAATTGATACAAATGTCTCTGCTCACCATGATACTATCCCCACAAATACCACACAACGATTTTAGGGATGACATGAACTGTCAACATGGTATAATAACCCACTCCCAAAGGATAAGTAAGAAAGAAAAAAGAAGGAATGAAGAGGGGATTTATAGCCATACCATTATCCTAGACCGTAAGTACAGTCAAATATTGCTTGCAATGATACAATCCACATTCTAAAATACTTCATATTTCATAAATTTGTCATTAAATCAAATTGAAAATTGAGGCGATGAAATCTCACCAAGCATTTGTCATTAGATCAAATTCTACAACAACAACAAAAGGTGTTGAAATCATAGCGATCTCTAAATAAAATTGTGATACCTTTTAAATTTCGTTGTCATTTTAATAAATGTCATTTAAAATATCTCATTTTAATAATTTGCATTGAATTTGAACAAAATTGAGTAAACATAGTTTGGATTTTATAATTCAGAAAATATCAAGCACCCTTTGAATTATATAATTCAAACTAAGTAATATGATAAATTTTGAAGGCACGTGAGAAGCTAATAGGGTGGGAAAAGAAAATCTGAAAATATAATATGAAATAAACGTGGAGCTTGATTCAAGGGCCCAAACTATTGAGGCCTATACCTGTAATTTTATTTACTTTGGGCTTGGTTACATTTATGACAATAATAAATAGTGGATTACTGCTCTTCCCCTGCACTTTTCGCTCGCATCTAATATAACTGAGCAAAATACTCTTGCGCTAATTAACTAATGCATGTGTAAAATTAACATGAGTTAAAATTTTGTTTTTTTACACATACGTGACTTAATTCAAGCCGCATGAGTTAACTCACGCAGGAATTAACACATGCGTGAGTTATCTCACGCGGGTACAATTTCTTTTAATATGATATGTAACTAAGAAAAAGACAGAGAAAGAAAAGAAGAGGTAGTAGTAAGCTAAAATCCAATGGGTAATTAACGTAAACGTTAATGTTGCTGCTTCCACAAAGAATTACCCTCAAAACCAGAACCAAAAAGAATCATAATATTTTCATAGTTGTTCTTGTCTTGTTGCATTGATATCTGATCCTCCATAAAATAATCCCTTTCATCGTAAATGCTGTCAACATTATACCAAGAGTGTGAATAAAGCCATGGGTCTGTAACACCTAATATTAAAAGAAATTGTACCGGTGTGAGTTAACTGACACAGGTATTAATGTCTGCGTTAGTTAAATCATGCAGCGTAACTTAAGTCACGCATGTGTAAAAAAATGAAATTTTAAGTCATGTTAATTTTACACATGCGTTAGTTAACTAGCGCGGGGGTATTTTGGTCAGTTATGCTGGGGGCAAGCGAAAAGTGCAGGGGGAAGAGCAGTAATCTAAATAGTGAAAATTGCTTTTTTTTCATTCAATTTTGCTCGTTCTCAGCTCAAACTTTCTAAAATAACCTCAACGTGAGTTAACTCAAGTTCGATAACACCAACGTGAGTTAAGTCATGTTGAGCCACTCATGTTAACTCAACTTGAGTTAACTTGAGTTGATTTTAGACGAGCTAACAAACCATTAATTTTTGATAAAAAATATTGTTTTTTAAGCCTCTAAACGTACATTTTGTAGAATATGTTGTGTTTATTTATTCATTCACAACACCTTATGTTTAATTTTTTAAAAACATTCGCTACATTTTTTAAAAACATTCATTTGTTAAATTTTTGAAAAATATGATCCAAAATAAATCATAACTTAAAAATACACAAGCACGCAACAAATGAATTGTGTATTTCTAACTATTAGGTTAATTGACATAAAAAATATTATTATATATCAACAATGAATTGGTCTATGTGGAGAGAGATTTGAGCTCTTTAATCATATGGTCGGAGGTTCAATTTCTGACTTTTACGTATAAAAAAATAATTGAGATGCGAAAACTCACTTTGAGTGTATCACAGTTTCATGACATAGATTAATCACGGTTAAACAACGGTAGAAATTTTGTACCAATATTTACCTTAACCAAAAAAAAAAAACTAATATTTATTTGGGATTTTAAAAATAAAAAATAAACATTCTAAACCCCAACCCCAATCCACTTCATTTTGAAGAAACCCATCTTCGCTGTCTCTGCTTTGCCCTTCCACTTCTAGTTGGATTCGAGACGCACGCACCGAATTCAACCTGCCGGAAAACGCGGACGGAGTTGATTCTGTTCATCCTGAAACAGTGAAAAATTCTTCCAGGTTTTCCTCTTTCATTTTATTTTAATATTTCACATTTATCCGTTGACAACTTATGATAACATAAACATATGGAAATAGCTTATAGCTTATAGGAAAATAATTTAACTTAATTTTGTATTGTGTTGTAAAAATAGTTGTGCTAATTTTGAATGGATATGAGGATTTCATCCGCGACTACCAATTCCAGCTTGATTAGATTCAGTGGCATTCTTCAGAAAGTATTTCCTACTAGAATTAAATATGGAAATGATCGTTTTAGAAATCTATCCATATGTACTACCACCTCACCAACAACTTCTTTGATTATTAAGCCTCCATCATTTACAGCATTTGCTTCACCGGCACCTGCACCAGCACCGGCCGATGTTCCACAACGTTCCGAAGAATGGTTTGCCCTTCGTAAGGACAGACTAACGACAAGCACGTTTAGTACTGCATTAGGGTTTTGGAAAGGTACTCGCCGTGCTGAGTTGTGGCATGATAAAGTATTTGCATCAGATACGCAAATTGTCGAATCTGTTCAAAGAAATGCTATGAATTGGGGTGTGCTGAATGAGGCGGTAGCTGTTGAAAAATATACAAAAATTACTGGCCGTGAAGTGACTTCGATGGGTTTTGCAGTTCATTCAAAAAAGTCTTATGATTGGCTTGGTGCGTCGCCTGATGGTGTTCTTGGTACCGGAATATTGGAAGTTAAGTGTCCTTATAATAAGGGTAAGCCTGAGACAGGTTTGCCATGGAAAACTATGCCATTCTATTACATGCCTCAAGTTCAGGGTCAAATGGAGATTATGGATTTTGAATGGGTTGATTTGTATTGTTGGACGCCGAATGGAAGCACTATATTTCGTGTCATCAGGAGTCGTGAATATTGGGATATAATACATGGGATTCTTAAAGAGTTTTGGTGGGAAAACGTTCTTCCAGCAAGGGAAGCTTTGTTGTTGGGGTGTGAAGGTCAGGTAGAGTCTTACAAGCCTGCATCTACACATAAATTGACTGGATTAGCAATTGCAAAAAGTATCAAGTTAGCTAGTGAATCGAAGCTATTATGCAGAGAAATTGCAGGTCATGTTGAATTTTTTACATGATTCCAGTCTACATGTTGTAACTTGTAAGTTGAGCAATTGGATTGATTCAATTCTGTAATCTGGTTCTAATTTTTTGTACTGCCTTTGGCATTCTTGTATCTTAGAAACAAGCTATACTTTTAATGAAGAATATTTTGCAAGAAGACTGGTCAAGTTTTTATTGTTAGCATAGAAAGTTAAAATGTATAAATACTCCATCCACAAAGCGGGTTTAAATTGAGTTGAAGCTTAAATGATTATTATGTTTGTATAAAAGTTGAGTTGAATCAATTCTAAGGCAAGTTCTAAATTGTAGTTTCAGTTAGAATCATTTTTGGAGCTTAAAGCATTTCAAGCTCTGTAGAATTCTGTGTTTCTAGAATAACATTGATATCTCCATCCCAACATTACAAGAAAACTCACAAATATGATGAGCATTATCATCGTTAACCATGACTTTGGCTCTTAAAGATTAAGAACTAAAACTTGCTAGTTGAATAAAATAAATCCCACCATCTTTAGTTTGTTGAGGAAATTTACAAGGATCTCACAAGTTTCTTAAGTTATAACTTTATACAAAACACATGCCAAACAAGAATCACAATGGCTTGTTGTATAGATAAACAAAATATCACAGTATCAGAATTTGTTAAGAGCAGTTGGTGAAAAACAGTGTTCTACTTCTACAAGACATTCAAGGTGAAAAAAGAGATTTTGTGTAATTGTTTTATAAAGGGGTAAGTAGGTGAGGTCAACTTAACTAAGCAAATCCAAAGTGAGACTCATTAAAGTTGTAAAGAGTTTGCATTGCAACATTGACGGAAACATACATTTAACCCAACATAGTCTCTGAGATAAGGTAGGCAAATTCAAAATTAATTCAATTAGTAAAGAATAAATCCATAAATTTTCAGAGGATTTTCTCCCATGCTCCTTTATCAACAAATGCATGAGGTGTGAACTGAAACCTCCACAGTGCAGAATACTGCTGGGGGTGGGTTAAAATTTCTGCATTTAATTTTTTTATTTTCCTACCAATTTGTAGATTATAATGTTAAATGTGATGTTCAGAGACTACCCCTTAATCATAAGAAAGTACACCAGAAAAGTTTAATTTTATTTCAATATTCCATTCCACATAACCATAGCATGGCACCATAGTACAATATATATGTATATTCCTCAACTAACATATCAAAGAAGAGGAATCAATAACACACAACTCAAGACTCATATTTAGCTCATAAACGAAATTACTTATTTATCTATATATAATTCTTATATTATAATATACTCTCACACTCAACACTCACACAACATTATATAATTATATCATTAACACAAACCATGCATGACAACAGTCTCTGATCATGGATTTGGGTTTTGAACTTCAGGATAACCACTTTGAGCTGGGGTTGTTTGGACATCAGTATTATAAGTAGGAGGAGACTGAGGAGTACACAACCCATAAGGAGTACAGAACCTATCGTACTCATCACAAGAGGGACGATAACCAAAAACACACATCTTACACATAAGCACACACCCAAGCGTGGTCTTTTGAGATTTATAAACACCATCATCTTTCTTATGTTGATTATCTCTTCATGCACCCTCAGCACCATAGCCATTCAGCATTGCAAAAACTAGGAGAACTAGAACAAGTGAAGCAATGCTTTTTGCCATAGTGATATGAAATTATGAATGAATATTTTTATTTTCTTCTTATTGATATACTAGTAATTGTTTTGCATGGAATAAAATAGGCTCCATAGAACTCCAATTTATAGAACTAATGATTTCCTTAAATGATATTGAATAAATTAAATTTGGCTTTGCGTGTGAAAAAAATATTTTGACAAAATTAAGGTAGTGTGGGAGCCATGGTTTTAAATATTTAAGGTTGACCAGTTGATTGTTATAGAACGAATAAATAGATTCTACAAAAAAAAAAAAAAAAAAAGAATAAAGAAAAGAAAAAAAAAAAAAGGAAGAAGGAATGGATAGAAATGATAAATTATAGCATAAGTTGTTCATAATTAACAAATGGAAAACCATTGATTATGAATTTGTCTTCACTTGTTAATTATATGGACAAAGGTCTGCATGCCTCCAAGACTGAATTATATTCTTAATTAATTTAGTGCACCTGTGTGTGTGAAATGTGAATGTAATTACTAATTAGTTGTTTCTTTCTTTTTTCAGATGAAATGTTCTTCAAGTTGAGAGTGACAGTGTAGTTGAGTAGAGACTTCGATCTTGCATTGATCGTTTTGGTTATAATCATATTTTTTAATTGAGTTTTGGTCATTTATAGTAAATGAATTTCTCTCTGTATTGCATTTCAGAGAATACAGGAGTGATCGCATGAATGTATATATGTCCGTCTTGAATTGTATTGGTTGCAAATTATGATTTGGTTACCCCAATTTTAATTATTTTTAAAGAATTTATAATATTTTTAGATTTAATTAATAATATATACTATTTAGCTACCTTAGAAATTCATTAAAAAAAACGAAGTTCATTGTTAATCAAATAATTTAACTCAAACGGTTAATAAGTTTTAGTTCACAACGATTGCAAGTTGATTGAAATTAACAAGATTCATCATATTCTTTGATTGAATAGCAATTAAAAGTTGTACCCAAAAAATAGCTGTAAAAATTTTTGATTTTAATTTAATCCTCATGATACTTATCATCATCATAACATAAAAAAGAGACGATACAATGGTGGATGTTAAGCTCGTAAGCTTGCTAAAAAAGGTATTGCAGTAAAATTCTAAAAAGAAACAATCTCCAAAATCAACGCATGCAAATTATTCCCAACTGCGCATCAAAGGTATTGCAGTAAAAGTTATATTATTTTGTTCCTGACGTTCATTGTTCATCAAATGTCATGCATACATGATAAAAGTGGTTCAATACCTCAAAGGGTATTCGGTATTGCAATAAAATCTATGTTATTCCTGTAATATTATGTCAAATACTTATCTCTTTGCAAATCAAACAAACTCAAGTGATTGCTGGCTTATCTTATCAAAATGTGATTTTTACAGACATCAATCTCCTCACTCTTTCTCACAACTAGACCGTCGGATTGTACAAGCATTATCTGCCAAAAGTAGATGATCAACTAACAATAATTGAGAGGTTGGTTGACAGCTTCTAGTCGAAAATTCAGCTCATTCAACTTGAATTAATTGGTATAATTAGTTGTTGAACAAATTGTTCAATAGAATTAAATAACAATTGATCATATTTCAACGTTTTTCAATAAATACAAACTTTTTTTTTTTTATATATTATCTCTTTTAAAATATTTACTTTTTTTGGCTGAATCAAGAGGAGGACAAACATTCGAAAGAATCTCAGATATCTCAATTAGGTTGACACCCTTGATCTCCATCCTCTTCCGCCAACCTCATAAAATAAATATTATTAAAAAATAGAAAAATATGTACAAGAGGGGGGCTAGGCCCGACCCTCAAAGCAAAAGAAAAGAAAACAAGAAAAACTAAGGGAAACGAAACGTAGGCAAGCCACAACGGTACGTAAAGAAATCCTCCCTAAGAAAATAAGGTAAATAAGTCGACCACCAAGAATCCTAAATAGTGTGACCATGGACTGCAACTTGTTTGCACACCTGTTGCCTTTGCGATAAATATGAGAAGAAATGATCTAAATATCAAATTGAAGGCAATTGTGCCACTGATTTCGAGGACGAATTGGAACAACAGATTTAGTCTTAAAAGCGATTAATGCACTAGTGGAATCACTCTCCAACTAAACATTTGACCATCCATTCAGCATTGCATGCTCCACAGCTAAAATTCTCCAACCGAATTTTAAAATATTTACTTGTTTGTACCAAAAATAATAATATTTTAA
>Ga0228710_1002401_pt1 | contig 29502 bp, 23 predicted proteins | sample MedpolnodulmetaG_FD_177995 | JGI IMG/M metagenome (GOLD analysis project Ga0228710, IMG submission 177995) | Root nodule microbial communities from Medicago polymorpha collected in Santa Monica, California, United States - pink nodules | ecosystem: Host-associated > Plants > Roots > Nodule...
TATTAATGTCTGAATTACCAAGAAATTGGAAAGTCCCCAAATTCACTAAGTTTGCTGGGGAAACTAACGAATCAACAGTCGAACACATTGCTCGATATTTGATGGAGGCTAGTGATATAGCGAATAATGAGAATTTGAAAATGAAATATTTTCCAAGTTCTTTAACAAAAAATGCCTTTACATGGTTCACAACATTGCCGCCTCATTCTATTTTCAGTTGGAACCAATTGGAAAAAGCATTCCATGAGCAGTTTTACATGGGTCAATCTAAAATTAGTTTGAAAGAATTAGCCAGCGTTCGACGTAGAGCGCACGAATCAATTGATGACTATCTGAATAGATTCAGACTCCTTAAGGCTAGATGTTTCACTATAGTGCCCGACATGAGTTGGTCGAAATGGATGCTGGAGGCCTAGACTATTTTGTTCGAAAGAAATTGGATACTCAATATCTCAGAGATATGGCCCAATTGGCAGATAGGGTCCGACAGGTCGAAAGACTTAAGGCTGAGAAAACCAGAACAAATAGGTTCCCTAAAAAAGAAAAAGTAGCCTATGTAGACACAGGCGATAGTGATCCTGATCTCAATTGGGGATCAGATACTGTCGAAGATAATGAAATTAATCTAGTAGAATTAAAAGATGGGCCGCCATATGCATGTAAGTTATTAAGGCCATCAAATGGAAAGAATCCTAAAGAGCCTAAGAATGATAAATACCCGCCTAAGACATATACCTTTGATGTTTCTAAGTGCGATGAAATTTTCGATCTCTTAGTTGCTGATGGCATAATATTAGTGCCTAAAAATCTAAAGATACCTCCTTTAGAGCAACGGAAAAAGAGAGGATTTTGTAAGTTCCATGGTTTCTTAGGCCATAACCTGCCTCGTTGTACTCGTTTCAGGGATTCTGTGTAGAAGGCTCTCGATGAAGGAAGGTTGAAATTTGGAGACAAAGCCAAACAACCAATGCAAGTTGATGATGACCCCTTGAAGAAAGATGACTCCATGTACGCTGAGATAATTGGCATAAACATGGTAGACATCTCTGAAGTAGCTGCTACTGGAATTCCTATCGAAGCATCAATGCCCGAAGCAAAAGTTCTAGTAGATGCTAAGATGGTTACTGAAGACCAGTTTGCAGAGAAAATGATAGTGGCGTATCCAAGGGCTGAGGAAGATTTGATTGATTTCCTTAACAAATGCAAGATCTCTAACACAAATGCTATGCTTTGCCCCAGGTGCATTGCAATTTTTGACAAAGACGCTGCGAAGTCTGTGGAAGGTTTTCAACCACAATCAAAAAGGAAAGGGGGATGGGCTGAAAACCATCAGTAGTTTGGTTTCAACAAAAGGGGTGTTCCCTACAAAATGAAATTCACAGAGCGAAATCCAAACAAGAACCAAAGGAAGACCTTCGACCCTTCTGCAAAGTCTCCCACAGACACTTGGGTGGTTTCCGGTGGCAAGAAATCTGGCTATTCTGCCTCACCAACTAAGTGGGTTAAAAGAATTGCCACCTCATCCAACCATAAAGAGGCATCGAATTCCAACCAGTATGCCTACAACAACAACTACAAAGAGAAACACCCTATGACCAAAACATAATGGCGTAGATATCAACGCCAGAAGAAGGCAGGTGCCTTGAAAGACATTACTAATGTTGGCAGGAACAAAGGAAAGCAAGTGGCAATTTTCGAAATGGTTAAAAAACCAGCCACTGAAAGAATTTTCCCCCCTTTGTCCATTATAAAGAAAGATCTTCCAAGGGAAGATGAAGAAATGACCTCGAATTTCTCTGATTCTGAGTCTAGTCTCGACATGGTCTGCAATGTTGTATCAATATTGCCAGTTGAGTATGTTGTCACATCAGAGGTAAATGAAGTCGAAACGGATTTCACAGAGGAAATGGCTAATCACAAACCATTGTGCTATTATGTGATGAACAATGGTTGTGTTGAAAACCAACACGCCATCTTCGAGAAGCCTGATTTTCCAATGACACATCAAACCTTTGTTCATCCAAGCCAAAATAAATGGCGTCGGTGTAAATAAGGTCCTTGTGGATGGCGGTGCAACTGTGAATTTACTACCCCAGTCTTTACTGAATAAGATTGGTCTGGTTGATTCCGATTTGAAACCTCATAATGTGGTTCTCACTAATTACGAAGAAATGACTGGAAAGTCACTTGGCGTTGTTGAAGTGGAACTGATAGTGGGAAGCGTCAGCAGGACAACTATGTTCATGGTGGTCCCGTCTAAAGTGAACTTCAATGTACTGTTAGGCAGTGCCTTCGGTGCTACATCAGAGGATTGCCATATGGAGAGAAGATGGTTTGGTGGAGAATATTGAGGCAGATCAAAGTTATTTCTCGGCCGAGGTGAACAACATAACCAAGAAAAACTTCGATAAACAGTTAGCTACCATCCTTCCATGCACGTCTATTGGCCCTACACACGACGTTCATGAGAATGAGATGTGCTCACTGAAACTTCACCCATATGTTGGCTTCATTTGGGAAAAAGAAATTATGGATCAAGACTACGTGGTCGTTGATCATGGTGAAACTTCTTTGATGGAAGATGATATGCTCAAGACAAGAGCCTCAACTTACAAAAAGGCGACTAATAACATTGCTTCAACCTGTCCTGCATATAAGATCTCACCAACTAGGTGGGATGTAGATAGGTGAACCATGTCCAAGCCCAATTTTTGGGATAAAATTACGGCCTACATGGCTGAGAACAAATTAAATACGGCCAAAGAGGCCAAAATTTTGCAAAAAGAGGTGGTCGAGACTTTAATAGAAGATAACAATGATGACCTCACTGACGACCAAAGGTTAGATTGCATATATGATGGCGAACCTTTGGGTTTCGAAGAAGATCCTTTGGGATCTACTTCAAAAATGAAGGCGTGAGATCCTCTAGAAGAAGTAAACTTAGGGGATGCCTCTGTCAAAAAACCAACCTATGTTAGCGCCAAGATCACTAAAGAATTCAGAGATCGAATTGTGGAGCTTTTAAAGGAATACAAGGATTGTTTCGCTTGGGATTACAATGAAATGCCGGGTTTGAACCGGGAAGTGGTGGAATTGAAACTGCCTATTCGACCAGATAAGAAACTAGTGAAGCAGATTCCTAGAAGATTTGCACCACAAATTTTGTCCAAAATCAAAGAAGAAATCGAAAGACTCTTGAAAAGCAAGTTCATCCGAACTGCTAGGTATGTAGATTCGTTAGCAAATATCGTTCCTGTTAAAAAGAAAAACGGAACTATTAGAGTCTGTATTGATTTTACGGATTTAAATTTGGCTACTCCCAAAGATGAATACCCATGTTTGTGGCAGAAATTCTAGTTGATTCGGCAGCAGGATTTGAATATTTAAGTATGCTTGATGGTTATTCAGGCTACAATCAAGTCTTCATTGCTAAAGAAGATGTATCGAAAACTGCATTTCGGTGTCCAGGAGCTTTAGGCTGTTATGAATGGCTAGTTATGCCATTCGGCCTAAAGAATGTCGGTGATGCATATCAAAGAGCAATGAACACGATGTTTCATGACTTCATAGAGAAATTTATGCAAGTCTATATAGACGATATCGTAGTAAAATCATCGTCAGATGATGATCACCTGAATCACCTTCGTCAATCATTCGAAAGGATGAGGCAATATGGACTAAAAATGAATTCACTCAAATGTGCATTTGGTGTTTGTGCAGGTGATTTTTTAGGTTTTGTCGTGCATAAGAAAGGAATCGAAATTAACCAGAACAAAACCAAGGAAATTATGGAAACTAACGCCCCTTCGACAAAGAAAGAGTTGTAGTCTTTGTTGGGAAAAATCAACTTTCTCAGGAGATTTATATCGAATCTAAGTGGAAAAACACAAGCTTTTTCGCCATTACTTCGTCTGAAGAAAGAAGATGTGTTCAAATGGGATCTAGAGCATCAAAGGGCTTCTGAAAAAAATCAAGTTATATTTGACTAACCCCCCTATTCTTTCACCTTTTCTTAAGAATAGAGGTATGAAATTGTACATAGCAGCGTCTGAACGTACTATAGGAAGTATGTTAGCACAAGAAGATGAAAATGGCATAGAAAGATCCATTTATTATCTTAGTAGGGTATTAAATGATCCTAAAACAAGATATCATCCAAGCGAGAAGTTGTGCCTTTGTTTGTATTTCTCTTGTACAAAACTAAAGCATTATATAAAACCGTTTGATGTTTATGTCTACTCTCACTTCGATATAATTAAACACATGTTATCGAAACCAATTGTGCATAGTAGAGTTGGTAAGTGGGCCTTAGCACTTACAAAGTATTCATTAACTTACCAGTCATTGAAATATGTTAAAGGCCATATTGTGGCTGATTTCATTGCTGACCATTCGATAGTAGAACCATCATTAAGTGAAGTTAGTAACCAACTTTGGAAGTTGTATTTCGATGGATCCAGCCATAAAAACGGTACTGGGATTGGAATTATGATCATTTCGCCAAATAACGTTCCAACAAAGTATAAATTCCGACTAAACCAGTTTTGTTCGAATAACAAGGCTGAATACGAAGCCTTAATCACTGGTTTGGAAATTTTACTCGAATTGGAGGCAAGATGTGTCGGGATAAAAGGCGATTCAGAATTAGTGTTAAAACAATTAACAAAAGAGTATAAATGTGCTAAAGAAAACCTGATCATGTACTACGCCGCTGCAAATGCACTACTCAAACGTTTCACTCATGTTGAAGTACAACACATCCCTCGTATCGAGAACCAAGAAGTGAATGATCTAGCCCAAATGGCTTCAGAGTACAAGGTCTCAGAAGAACAAATGCAGGAAGTGATCGAGATCAGGAATAAGCGTAGTTCGAGAGAAGCTCCTTCTAAAAAATTGTTAATACCAAAACTTGGGGGGTAGAAGCGTCTGACGGACACGCACAAGGTACAAATTTGGTCGAAATTTTTGTTATTAACAATTTAACTAATAATGATTGGCGAAAACCAATAGTCAATTATCTGGAAAACCCTAATGGGATAACTTGTCGAAAGATAAAGTATAGAGCTTTGAGTTACGTGATTGTGGGGAACGAGTTGTTCAATAAGACTCCAAAGGGAGTTTTACTCAAATGCCTGGGAGAAGTAGAGGCATATATGGCTATTTCCAATAGTCATAGTGGGGCATGTGGAATACACCAAGCAGGCCATAAAATTAAATGGTTGTTATTTAGGCAAGGCGTATATTGGCAGACTATGATAAAAGATTACATAGAATTTGCCAAAGGTTGCTAAGAATGTTAAAAACATGCTGGGATTCAACGCGTGCCACCAAGTGAATTACATTCGATAATTAAACCTTGGCCGTTTATAGGTTGGGCTTTAGATGTAATTGGAGAAATTAAATCCAAGCCATCGAAAGGCCATAGATATATTTTGGTTGGAATAGACTATTTCACCAAATGGATAGAGGCAATCCCACTACCAGATGTCACTCAGGATATAGTCATAGATTTCATCTAGAAATATATCATTCATAGATTTGGTATTCCAAAAACCATCACTACATACCAAGGATATGTGTTTACAGGCCGAAAGATGGTAAAGTTTGCCGAAGACACATGTTATAAATTGTTAACTTCGACACCATATTATGCCCAAGCAAATGGTCAGGTCGAAGCAGCAAATAAAAACATTATTTCCATAATTAAAAGGAAAACTAACAGGAAACCCAAGAATTGGCATGAAGTTCTTGGCGAGGCTTTATGGGCATGTCGAACTTCCCCTAAAGAGTCGACTAACACCACACCTTTTAGGCTAACATTTGGCCATGATGCAGTGTTACCAGTCGAAATTTGTCTTCAATCAACTAGAATCCAAAGACAATGTGAAATCCCGACAAATCACTATTGGAATATGACTCTAGACGAATTGGTTGATCTAGATAAAGAGAGACTAATGACATTAGAAGTTCTTACAAGGCAAAAAGAGAGGGTAGCAAAAGTCTACAATAAAAAAGTGAAATCGAAGCTTTTTGCTCAAGGGGATTTGGTGTGGAAAGGCATTCTGCCAATGGACAAGAAGAATCGAGTCTTGGGAAAATGGTCACCCAGTTAGGAGGGACCATGGGAAGTTCTAAGAGTTTTTTTGAATAATGCGTACGAGATCGAAGAGGTAAACGACGATCAGAGGATCTTACACATAAATGGAAAATATTTGAAAATATATAGGCCGTTATTACAAGAAGTTAAAATCATACAAGAGTAATTCGAAAAGTAACAGAAAATGGCATTAGATAAATAATGCCAACTAACGGGCAGGTTACATTAAACCACAAAGAGTTCCAAAATGGATAAAACAAACTAGCCATTACAAAATAAGTTTGCAACCAAGATAAAACTAAAAAGCTTAAAATGCTGAAAGATGTAAATCTGAAGTTGAAATCTAAGAACCGCTAAGGTTCTAGACATGGTGATCAATGCTGAAAACATCAATGAGCCATCGCACTTCTCCGTCGAGACGACAACGGATGCAGAAATGGCTGAAGACATACTCTTCATGATCAACATGGAGAAACCCTCGATAATTGTTTCTTCTTCCATCTCCTGGGCAGTAGAGCCAATTGTGGCAAAAGCGTCGGCGACACATGCTTGCGGGCATAAATCTCTTGTACCAAGTGTAGCGAAACCTAAAAGAAGTGCATCCTCCCAGGATATCAGACCGGTATTGTGAGAGATTCCTGGTCATCAAAAGCGCCCAGAAATCAGCTAAGATTCTTCCCTCATCGATAGGAGGCTGGCCAGTAGCCCTCATTAGAATATGAAAGTACTTAGCAGTTAGAGAGTTTGCAGCCTCAGCGTTCGTCAACAAACGCTTTATCACATCAAAGTGTGGCATAGGTTCCAACATGTGTTGAGTGCATCGGAGAATGCAAAACATGGGGTTGCCATCATCCCACAAACGATCCATGAAGTTAAGTTTTTCATGGAACAGGAAAAGATCAGTGAGTAGCACAATGCAATCAGCGCCAAAAGCTTGTGAGACATCAGGAGTTCTGCAGTGGTTCACATGCCTCTTGTTCGTCCTCATGAAAGAAAAGAGGTCACGAAAACTATGAGCAGCAACTCTCTTAGCAAGGTTGATAATCAAATCATCGCTCAAGAAATCCATTTTGATGGAAAAGAAAAAGGAGTTTGTGATTTTTTCTGCAAAGAGTTGGAAACAATAGAGAAGGTGATAAAATTTTCAGAGGAAAGTATGGTATTTATAGTAGATGAAGAAGTTGAAAGAAGTTCTAACTTTACGGTTTCCACATTTCAAAGGTTTGGACACGTGGAGGGTAGCGTCTGCAGATATGCCTCGTGAAAAGAGGGAAGTTTTAAAGTTTATTTAACTTTTATTTTAAATTCCCTTAGTATTATCTTAAATGATATAACTTCACAGTTTCCAAAGCAGTTTCAATTTTGAGTGGTTAAAACAAAGAAACTTTTTAGTTTCTCATCATTGCCGTTCCTGAAACTTGTTCCTAATATAAATTTTTGTAATTAGAAATAATGGATTGGCAGATAAAAATATTTAAAGTAAAATAAAGTGCCATAAAACGGTTTTAACACCGTTATAAATCCAAATATTACAAAGCTTAAGGGACAAAATATTCCTTCGAAATAAAAATTACAAAGAGTTGTTTAAATTACAAACTCAGATTTGAGCTTGTCAAGTTGGCTCTTAAACCAAGTTAATTTTTCATCGAGGGCCTTGCCATTGTCAACAAGTGTTGCTATCTCTTGTTGAAACACTTTCGACTCTTTGACCTTTTGTATAGCAATGCTAGCTTCTTTCCTCATAAGAGCATCCTTTTCCAAGACCGTGGTTTTCTAGAGCTCTAAAATCTGGATCTCTGCCTTGCATTTAGTAATGGTAGAATCTATTTATGCCACCTTCTGTTGAGTATCTGGGATTTCTTGTCGAAAGGTAGCAAACTTTGCCTGGAAGGTAGCGACTTCAGCCCTAAGTTGGTCACAACGCAGGGTTTGTTCCTTAAGTTTCGATTGATCAGTTTTCTTTTGTTGGAAACTTTGGTGGAGGCTGTCCATGAGTGGTTCCAATGTCTTGGAAAATTCTTGGAATCTAAAGCCAGAAGGAAGCTTGCTCAATTTGTGGAGCAATTCTTTTACTTTAGAGATGACGCCGCCATCTTGTTCTATGGCTTCAAATAAGTATGTCCCCAGCACCTTGCTTCGAAACTCTGCTAGGAGATTGTCCTTCAAAGTCTCTGATGGATCATCAGTAGAAATTTCTGACGACTTTTCGGTGCTTTTGTAGAAAAGGACATCACTTTTCACCAGAAAGTCAAAGGCTTCCAAAGGATTGTCCTTCTCAAGTTGAGCGAGTTCTTCTTGACTCAAAGCCACATTGTCTATCTGGATCTTAACCATTGGTGTGGCATCTTTCGATGAATTATCATCGAGATTAGATGTGTTTCCTAAACTGATGTTATATTTCCTTACCACAAGTTGTTGGTCTGTGTGAGCATCAAGACTGGAATCCCCTGCGTCGATTAGATCATCGTTTCCTTTCGATTGATCGTTCTCTGAACCTTCAACATATGATTTTGGATGTTGATTGGGAGAAGTCAAATCGAGATTCAGTGGTGGATGACTACTCTCGACGCCAGCATCTTCCTCAGTGATAGGTGATGCTGCTCAAAAGTCAGTGGTTGGAAGTTGCGCCTGTTGAGATGTATCAACATTGTTGTGCTCAATACTCTGGTGAGGAAATTGTTTGGGTATTAAGAGGTATTCTTGGAACGAGAATAAATAAATCTAGATTCACCGAAATAAAGTTCGGTTCAACAATTACCTTTGAGACATTGTCACCAACGCAAGAGTGGGCGCTGTTTGGTTTCGAGTGTTTGTGGAGATTGATTTGTCCGGGGATTCTTCAGTGGGAGCCGCTTCGACAGTCATTTCCAGTACCTCTTGTTTCCTTTTCCTTCGATACTCTTTTTTTTTCGGTGCCTTAGAGGCATTAATAATCTCGACGGCTTCAGATGGAGCATCAAGCTGCAATGAATTAAATTAAGAGATGGTCATATGAGCGAAGCATTTAAAGATAAATCGAAGGAAAGAGACGTACATTCTCCTCAGTTGTGGAATTTTTGGTATTTTTTGGAGAAGGCTCGGGGGAAGAGGTGACCCTCTTTTTCTCTAACTTGGAAGATTTTCTTTTCTTGGATGGTTTCTCCGACTTGGATTTCGATCGAGTCTGCGCGCTTGCATCATCATCCTTTCTTTCATCTCCTAACGTTAAGGGAACAACTGCAAGCATATAGATGAACAGATAAGTGGTATTTTTCAATTAACACTGTCCATTTGTTTCTAAAAAATTGAAAGACTTCTTACCTATTCCTATTGGAGAAATGATTCGAATTTGAGGTAAGTTTAGATGAAGATGACCTCTAAATGTGTATAGGTTACATTAGGTTGCAGTCACCTTATCCTTTTCTTTTGTTTTTAATTTTTGACTCATTCCCAGTAAGGAATCACAAGGTAGCCATTTTGGATATGGTGGCCTAAAAGCCAGAGCCAACTTGATGGTTGGCAATGATGGAAATTTCATTTTAAAATGTAATGCAAAGAGGTATTTACTGGGAGTAAAAGGTGGAAATTTCATTGTGGGAATTTTATCAAAAATTTTGTCTCGTAAAGTTTCGGCGGCATAGTAAACTGTTCTTTTAAGATGCAAAGGGTTTTGTCTCGTAAATTGGAAAGCCTGAATTTCTTGAATATGGGTACCTTTGTTTTTCTTCGATTTGTTCTGCACAATATCAAAAGCAGATATCAGTTGAGGAAGCATAGTATCAGGATTCGCTCGATTGGCTTGACGTCTATAATAGTCTTGCCACCATCGAAAGAATGCTTCAATACATGCATATGATAATGCAAAAGGAATAGGCTCGAAAATAAGCTTTCGATCTTGAGTTTTACATAGGATTGACCTCCACACATGTTCTATCAATGGCTGCCTCAGATCATCTAAGCATTTGTACAAAGAACTAGGTTTTGGTTGAACCAAACCAAACTGCCTGGCAACCTGATTTGGCTGGTAGCCATATAACCCATAAGGACCACTGGTCGTTGTCCTACTAGACAGGAATGTAGGAGTCAGGTAAGATTTCCATATGGCATTTATCTCTGCTTCGTCCTCAATTGAAGTTGCTGGGAATTCTTTTCTGAACCAGGCTGGCCCTCGAACTCTAATTGCAAATGGGGCCAAAGAAGGGGTAAAAACCTCACACCCTAAGAGGGCTTCATAAGCAATAGAAAAAAACTCTTGTGAGTTTCTGTTGCCATATCGAAGCATAGCCAAGCCTATTCCTTCAGTGGATCTGTCTTCGTATGCCTTCGTAAAATTAGTGGGAAGGAAAACTACCAGTTTCGTTCTAAAAGTGGCTAAGAGCCACAGTTGAAATAACCAAATAAGACCATGAATAATCAAACTACTTCCTGATTGGTATTCTTTGATGCTAGTCACTTCTTGATTCAAGTTCTCATACAAGGATCCTAAAATGAGTTTGCTTAGGCAAATATCTCTCCCCCTATGTAGTTGAATAGCTAAGATTTTGAATCATTTAGGGACTTGTATGGATCTTGAACAAAAGATATACATAGATAACCAATAGGTTAGGAAGGCAATGTGCTCTTTATCAGAGACCTCAGCACTTGTGGTAACGCGCTGGCCTTTTATAAAATTACCATAAGCAAGTCGGGTGAAATCGAAAGAGATTTCTGAGTCATGACTGTCTGGATCGAAAGATTGGCCAGTAGGTTTTAAACAAGTAAGGTCAACAACATCTAGTAAGGTGGGGGTAAGCATGCCACATTTCAAGTGGAGACTTCTGTTCGAGGGATTCCAGAAATGTAGGGCAGCAATTATCATCTCATTGTGATATTTGGGTCCTTGCCTGGATAGCTGGATAAGGTTAAAGATACCTATATCTTTCCAGAATTGACCCTTTCTTCTTTCCACTTTGTCTAGCCAAGAAATATACTCCTCATTGTTCTCGTGTTTAGGTTCTGTCCTAAATTTAGATCTCAGGAAACTAAGGTCATGAGGACCTTTGCTGAAAATTAAAGGGGGTTGTTTTTCAGAACTAGGAAAAATGGCGCTAAGCTTTTCTTTGTTCTCTTTATTATCTGGAAGAGGTCCTAAGAATACACGTGGTGAATTAGGGCAAGGAATAATTACCTAGGATTTCCAGATCTTTTAATCAGCTTCCTTAACATCCGGTTCCTCCATGAACTGAAGGTTACCAACTGGAATTTCTTTTGAGAAATTGATAGGCTCGTCGCGAGTTGGGAGTTGAGAAAAGGATCCTTCTGGATTCGTCATGATCAGATGAACAATTGCGACAAAGGGGTAGTGAGAAATTTCTGGGTAAAAGCTGAAATTTTTTGAAGTTCGACAATGGAGGTTTTCTGTGATAACGAAGAAGAAACAGTGAAAGTTTTGGCAAAGATAGAAAGGTGAAAGGGAAAAGTAAAACCCTTGTTTTTATAGCCTTTTGATTTGGACAAATGTCAACATCTTACGTTGACAGTTTTTTTTTAAAAAATAAATAAAAATGGTAGTTCTGAATATCTGGAACGTGGCCCACTAACTAGGGTGGGGACACCATAAAGGGTTCTTTGAACTGCTTCTTCAGATGATGACGTCGTCTCGATCAGAACGACTTATGCTTAAAGGGGTCAAGAACATCTTTTTCTCCCTATCGGAAGGATGAGTCGAAAATGACGTTTCTGGGGGCAATTTGTTAGCCTATATTTTTAAAAGAGCTATCTTAAATGCAGTCAAACCAATGTTGACCTTATGATTGAAGAAATAAATAGTGCTCTCCTATTCTTATGTACTTAATCGAAGTTGGACTTACTGGAAATGCTCGAGGCGCGTATTTCAGTTCGACAAGCAAGAAGTATCGAAGAAGCGGTTTGTTTCGGATAAGGTCAAGCAACAGATATTTCCAAGGAGCACATATTCAAAATTCGAATCGAATGGATATCTGTTGTCCGTTTCTAGTAGTTATATTTTCGAACCTTATGTAGGTAGTTATTTTCTATTAGTATAAATTGTAGTTTCTCGCAAGAGGAAGTGGTCACAATTCAATCATACAAAAAACTTACACTCAAACTATCTGCATTCAAGAGAGAAACGAGTCACAATTTGCAATGTATGAACATGTGTACCAATTTACATTCAATCAATGCAATGTATGTTTGTTTTCTTAAATATCTTTGCAATTTACTTGTTTATTTCAAGCAATCTCTTTTATTTTCATTCTGGAAATAACTTCGACGGATTTTTCACTAAGTCAGATTCGACAGTTATCTTCATATCTTTTATATATTTTGAAGAGCAACCATAAATGTCTACAAATAAAAAAACACAATATGTCTTGATCTTACAAGTAATTAATCTTAAACCAGCGGTTGTTTACCAAAAATCAGTGTAAACACCTGTACAAAACTAATATGATTTTAAGCGATTAATGTGGTATATTTTTAAATTTCATTTTTTTTTCGGAGAAAAGAAAAATATACTAAGTTGTATCTTATTATATACAGCTGATCTTTTTCTATTAAAATAAATAACCTATTACCGCATTGTTGTTTTGTACAAGAAATAAGAACCATAGACCTCTACAATATTAATAGAAATAGAATATAAAAGACAACTAAGCATGGTGCTACTAATGTATCTTTGAATTTGAAACCTATACATAGTAAATTCGAAATTATTTGGGGGTGTACTAAAATTTGAAAAATGCTAATTTTAAGAGGCCTAAAGCGGGATTGGGCTGCTATATGCTTGGACCAGCCCTTTCAAGTTTAAATTCAGATATAGTGTTCAACATAATAATATTAACATTTTCAGTTGAGCGAAGACATAAATAATATTTGAGTTTAAAAAAGTTTTTGGTTCATATAAATATAATAAATTTTATTTTTTGTCATCATAAAAAAAGCAGCAAGTTTGTATTCAAACAAAACATTTCAGCACGCAGTTTTAATCCTTGTAAAATTCAAATTTGTTTAATTATGTATTAAAATTTTATATTTTTTCATACATTTTTAAACCATTATAATTAGATTTTTTTAACATGAAATTAACTAAATATGATTTTTTTAAACGCCAAAATTTCAAGATAAAAATAATAAAATTATGGGTCTATAAATCATATTTTGAGCTCATTATTATTTTACGGAGAAACAAATTTTAATATCCTAAACATGTTTGAAAGAAATAATTCAAAACTTTAAAAGTTTAAGAACAATTACACAAATTTTAATTTAATAGCAATTAAAACTGCCTGTTTTTTTTTTTTTAAAGAAATGCAAACATACTAGTTTTTTAGGATTGAAAATGAAATTCACTATATTTAAAAGGATCAACATTTCTTTTAGAGAAAAATGATCAAAAACTTACTTAACTCGTAATTTCATTTTTTTTAGGATTGAAAATGAAATTAAATCTATTCAGAAGGAACTCATAATATCTTTTTATTGAGTATAAGTGTATAACTAATTTATAATTTTTCTTTAAAAAAAGAAAACTAATGTATAATTTAGGTTACCGTATACAAAAACTAATGTGCACCTAAAGTAAAAAAAAACTAATAACAATTAGTGTGGTATATTTTTCAATTTCAATTTTTTCTAGAGAAAAGAAAAATACAAGTTGTAGTAAAAACTTGTGAAACCTGGTATAATACCCATATGACATGGAGACGTCATTACGTTATTTCTCAAAACCATTTTTTAAATTTAAGTGGGAGATTGCTGGAAAATGTGTGGAAATTGGGTAATTGACTAAACACAAATTCCCATAATGGGTAGAACTAATGTAGTGTGAATTGAAAAGTGGAAGTCCCACATCTGATGGATCTCACACATCAGTAGTGTTTATACAATGGGGGCGTACCTCCAATTAATGCGGGTACATAATTATGTGAATGTAGTAAATACTAGAAAAAATATATATTGATATATATATATATATATATATATATATATTACTATTTGGAAATGATAAATTAAATAATTAATTTAATCATTATTAGAAAGTGTTTTCTTAGTCTCTAAGTTTCACTAAAATATTTTGGAACATAATCTACAATATTTTGGAACACAATCTAAAATATTTTGGTAGGCAATCTAATATATTTTAGTGTTTGATCTGAAATATATTTTGGTACTCAATTGAGATATTTTTGTATTAGATCTAATATATGAATTACTTGTTCCCAAAGATTCTCACTTATTAGTTGTGAATTTTCTCTATAAATAGAGAGCTCACGCAGTGCATTCTACACATTGAAATTCACAGTTGATGATTTATGTGCTTTTTGTCTTTTCCCTCATTTGACTTGTGTTGACGAGTCCTTCTTCCTTTCTTCTACTCCTTATGTCCCTTCGGTTTCGAGTGATTTAATCGAACGATTAAACCATATTTGAGGGTGTTATTTCTCAAACGATTACTTACGGTGCATTACGTAATCGAGGTGAACTGCGCTGTTTTATCTTGGAGGCGGCGCGATTGTTGGTCTACCTTGCACAAACTAGGGTAGTGGCACGAAACGTTCGTGACTCAATCCGATAATATCTTCGGTGGTGATTTTGATTTTATTAAAAGGTATTTTTTGAACTCGGAAAAAAATATATATATATGATTCCACTATGTGTTAATTCTCTATTTCCCATCTATTAATTCATTAATTTTATATCTAGCAGTGAAACCGTTTTGATGCTTTCGTTGGGGATCCTCTTTTCTCCGTTCTTCGTTTGCTGGTTCACGAGAGAAGATGTTTCTTCGAGTGTAATTTCTTTGATTAATAAACAAACCAGGAATGATTTGGCTGTCAAAACAAATTTGGATGGGAATGAGCGCCGCTTCCTCTTCTGATGACCATTTCTGCCTAGAAGCACCCATTTCTGACTTGCCAAGTAAGTAAGTGAGCCTTTAATAATGTACATGAGTTTTCCCATTTTGTTATAGCTCTTAAGTTAGTTATTTCATCTTTGACTTTATTCTGTAATTGCATATAAATAAGTTGAATAGTTCAGTTCTGCCAATGTTGTCTTTTATCTATACATCTAAGCTCAAATTGTTGTTCCTTGTTTGACCAAGTTTTCTTCCTCAGGTATTTCTGACCGTATAATTAATCGAACCAACAAAATTGCAGAGATCAAAGACGAAATTAATAAATTGAAGGTATTTTTCTTTTAAATTAATTGATCGTTATGTGTTGTTTGTCCATAGTGACAAAGTTGTATATCTGCAGACTTTGGAGGAAGAGTATGAGAGAAAACATCAGGAAGAAGCTAAAGAATTAGAGGAATTGCTGGATAAACTAGTTTAGACTTGCATGTCCCCTTTTCTCATAAATAAGTTAATTTTAGCAAATATATTTTTTATGTAACAATTTTTTTAAATTTTAATTCAATACTCATCTCTACATGGATATTTTAGTTCAACAGATTGAAGAGACCTAAAACAAAGATAATTGTAACCAAACCCAAAAACCAGAACTGTGATCTCTAAACTAACACTTGTAAATCCTTTTACAGTTTGTAGCGTGCGCTGTAAGGACATTTTGGGTCCGTTTCATCACGATATGATAAGAGAGTTGAATAAGAGTAGAAAATGACATAAACATGATAACATTTTATCATTTGATGAACCATATAATTCAACACATTCTTATTAAAATTATATAAAAGCGTGGTTACTTGTATGTTTCAGGTCTTTTAAATCAAAGATTGAAGACCTCAAGGCTGAGAGGAATGAGGAAAGAGATGATTGTGAAAATTGGAGAGTTAAACCTTCCACCAAGGAAACATCAAAGGATGGCCTATCTACCGGAAGTTTCACTCACAAAATGAGGACAAACTAGTCTCCTGAATCCTAGGTTTCAGCGCCATCTGCCGATAATAACGTGACTAAGCTTGAAGTTTTGCAACTGAATGTTTTGACATGAGAATCCTCGAAAAACACTTCCTAAAGCTTACAACTGAATGTTTTGACATGAAACTGTGGCTTGGGTTTATTGTGCAAAAGGTGTATGGCATCTATCTGATAAGGACAATAAACAAGAAGAAAAAGTGACGAGCATGTTCAAAAAACTATTCAACGTTTCGGTAAGGTACCTGACATCGAGAACCAACGAGACAAAGGTTTGGAGATGCTGCTTCAAAATGTTCAATACTCATGGCAGCATGAAGAAACAATTCTGATGCATTAAATATGGTGTGGATGTCAATTTTACCTAGGCAGTCAAAAATGGAAACAATAACAAAAATGTTTAGAAATAGCGAATGAAGACAAAGTTCTGTAGGTCGCAATTATGTTTTATTTATAACCTCACAATTGTAGTGATTTTTTTTATAATCACAAACAATAAACATTATCAGTAAACTTTATAATGATATGTATTAGTGACAAATAAAGAGGTACATTAACAATGCCACTCTAAGAATTTGGCTCGTTTCCTCCAAGCTTTTTGGGTGGGTTGCAACTTGCAATATAAGTGGATTGTTGATTATACACTCATAATATTGTCCAAAAGGAGTAAAAAATAGCTATAATCAGTTGAAGGACTACATGTCTTAAGGTTGAATAACACACTTGTATTTTATTAACTTTCTTATTAGAAAATTAACACTAATATACCGATGTGTATTTTTGTACATTTTTTTTCTATTATACACTCATTTTAATCCACTAATAAATTTCTATTTTTTTGTACACACTTTATCTTTCTAATAAATTTAATATGCTATATTTCTCTCTAAAAAACAGTTATTATCTTTTTCTTCAACAAATTCTATTTTTTTGCGAACACTCTCTCTCATAACAACAAATGGCAATTTTCTAAATAGTGCACATCTTTTTAATTATTTTAAGTCAATATAAAATATTTCAACTTCACATTAATGAAAAGTTAAGGCTTCAACTATGGCTTCAATATTCTCTTTGTGTATGACTGTTAAAAAATTTCATCTCTTAAAAAAAGATGTGTATGACATCTAATTATTTAATAACATATTATTTTTTATTTCCTAAAAAAAACATTATTTTTTATATTTTCCTTCAAAAATATATTATTTTTTATATTTAGTTATTTTAAAATAAATTTAAAATTTGAATTAAAAGCACTAGTCAAGAGCTATAGTGATTTAAAGGAAGCTATGGAGAAGCAATAAGTCAAGCCTTAGATTGCACTCATATTTTTTTTGGCCTGTTTACTTTATGTTTTTGTCTTTGTTTTTGCTTCTGAACTATGTTGTTTTACATTATGTTTTTGTCTTTGTTTTTTCTTCTGACGTATATGCTTCTGACTATATATTTATTTGCTCTGATCATTTTACTTTTACAGAATTTTCTCATTATGTTTTTCTCACTTCTCTGTTTTTTTTTAGTCTTTATTTTAATTTTTTGTTGATGACAAAAGTAGGATTAGATGTAGTATTTATTTATAGGCTTTGAGCCCGACTAATTTAATTCTAAAAATTGAATTAGGAGAACCTGCTTCTCATCTCTTAATCTATTGATTTAATGTGAGATTATTCTGAGTGTTACTACATTTTTAAACTGAATTTAATTAACTTGTATAGAACTTAGAGGGAGTTAACAAACATCACCTTAAAGGACTATTGGACTTAGAGGGAGCTTACAAACCTCAGACCCTATTAGTCAACTTGTTAGAAGACAAGCGAACATGGTTGCTTATACTTTAGCTACGGCGTCCTATTCTTGGGCTAGTCATCATATTTTTTATTCTTATCCTTCGTGTATTAAAGATTGGTTGATTAATGATAATAGTTAACTTTGGTTCGATAAAAAAAAAAAAACTATTGACACAAATATTAATTGACGCCTCAAGGAACAATGCAAAGAAGGTCTCAGCTAAGCTTCTTTGCTGAAGTGAACCAAATATTTGTGGAGAATATGTAAACAGATATACAAAAGTGTAATTCAACCCTAAGACATGTACTCCTTCAACTGATTATAGCTATATTTACTCCTTTTGGACAATATTATGAATTCTAATCAAGATGATGTTAAGTGATATAAATAAAACGATAAAAATCATAATTGCAACCTACATAACTTTGTCTTTTCTTTAGATTCATTCGCTATTTCTAAACTTTTGTTACTGCCTCCATTTTCGACTGCCTAGGGAAAATTGACATCCACACCATATTTAATGCATCGGTATCAAAGTATTGAACATTTTGAAGAAGCATCTCTAAACCATTGTCTCGATGGTTATTTCGATGGTTCTCGGTGTCAGGTACTTCACTGAAACGTTGAATAGTTTTTTGATAGATTCCATAATTTATTTTCTACTGTGTCATACACCTTTTGCACAATAAATCCAAGATGTTGCTTATCCTTGAAACTTCAGAATACTTATCTCAAGCCACGGTTTCATGTCAAAACATTCAGTTGTAATGTAAGCTTTAGGAAGTGTTTTTCAACGGTTCTCGATGTCAAAACATTCAGTTGCAAAACGTCAAGCTTAGTCTCATTATTATCGGCAGATGGCACTGAAACCTGGGATTCAGGAGACCAGTTTGTCCTTGTTTCGTGAGTGAAACATCCGGCAGATAGGCCATCTTTGATGTTTCCTTGGTAGAAGGTTTAACTCTCTCCAATTTCTGCGAAGGTAAATGTGATGCTGGAATTTCTAAGCCTTTTTCACATTCATCTTTTTCCTCATTCTTCTCAGCCTTGAGGTCTTTAATCATTTAAGAGACCTGAAACATACAAGTAACCACGCTTTTATATAATTTTAATAAGAATGTGTTAAATTATACGGTTCATAAAATGATAAAATGATATCATGTTTATGTCATTTTCTACTCTTATTCAACTCTCTTATCCTATCGTGATGAAACCAACCCAAAATGTCCTTACAGCGCACGCTACACACTGTAAAAGGATTTACAAGTGTTAGTTTAGAGATCACAGTTCTGGTTTTTGGGTTTGGTTTACAATTATCTTTGTTTTAAGTCTCTTCAATCTGTTGAACTATAAACTATATCCATGTAGAGATGAGTATTGAGTTAAAAAATTTGTTACATTAAAAATATGTGCCAAAATTAATTTATATATGAGAAAAGGGGACATGCAAGTGTAAACTAGTTTCACATTGACATCCAATGGAGTTTTCATGGGAAGTCGGTGTAAAACTACCTTAGACCGGCACTCTGGCAGTACATCACCATTAAATTCAAAATATAGTAGTTGGCTAGTAAAATATTTTTTTGTTTTGACGCAGCTAATAAAAATATTAAAGTGATAAACGATTATAACAATAGAATATAAAAGATTACCCTATTATATATTTCTTAATAGAGATCATGCAGGAAAAACAAAACTAGAATAAATGGAGACATGTTGTAGAATTTAAAGAATAAGTACGTATACTTATTGTGCACTCACAAATACTAATCTTGAAGAGAAAGTTAACCATGAAATACTAACCCGATTGAATTAGAAGAGGAAGCGGCGCTCAAAGCTGGAGTTGTGAAGCATGGGATGGGTAAATGGAGTAAAATAAATTATGGGATGGGGCAAAAAGTTAGATGATGAATTGAAAGCTCAGCCCCATCCAAATTTGTTTCCAGAGCCAAATCATACCTGCTCTGGTTATTAATCAAAGAAATTACACTCGAAGAAACACTGTCTCTCGTGAACCAGCAAACGAAGAACGGAGAAAAGAGGATCCCCAAACAAAGCATCAAAACAGTTTCACTGTTATTCAAACGAACGAAGAAGAGATTAAGATAAACAAACAGGTAGAAATAAAATTAATGAATTAATAGATGGGAAATAGAGAAGTAACACATGGTGGAATCATATATTGTATTTTTTTCGAGTTCAAAAAATTACCAGGATAAAACAACCTAATTGTTCAAATCACTCTATATGGTACAAAGACCACTCGAAACCGAATGGATAGAAGAAGTAGAAGAAAGGAAGAAGGACTTGTCAACACAAGTGGGAGGGAGAAGAGAGGAAAATCACAGGAAGCATCAACTGTAAATTTCGGTGTGTAGAATGCAATGTGTCAGCTCTCTATTTATAAAGAAAAATTCACAACTAATAAGTGATAAACTTTGGAAACAAGTAATTCAAATAATTTTGTCAAAAAAAAAGTAATTCAAATATTAGATCTAGTACACAAATATCTCAATTGAGTACCAAAATATATTATATTGAGTACAAAAATATAGTATATTATATACCAAACTATATTTTAGATCAAACATTAAAATATATTAGATTGCCTCCCAAAATATTTTAGATTGTGTTCCAAAATATTTTAGCAAAACTTGGGGACTAAGAAAACACTTTCTAATAATGATTAAATTAATACTTTAATTTAATTTATCGTTTCCAAATAATAAAATATATATATATATATATATATATCGATATATATTTTTTCTAGTGCTTAATTCGTTCACATAATTATGTACTCCCATTAATTAGAGGTATGCCCCCACTATATAAACATTACTAATGTGTGGGATCCATCCGATGTGGGACTTCCACTTTTTTCAATTCACACTACATTAGTTCTACCCATTATGGGAATTTGTGTTTACTCAATTACTCAATTTCCACACATGTTCCAACAATCCCCCACTTGAATTCAAAAAATGGTTTTGAGAAATAACGTCAAAGACGTCACCATAAGATTTGCTAGTAAACAAAAATGTTGCCAACAACTTGAACTTTTGCATAGCGGATACTATTCCAATTTAACAAGAGTTGCTTAGAACTCTATCTTGGACATAGAACTCGCACACAAACCTTTTCCTTAAGGTGTTTTCTAAAATCTTGTGCGCTAAAGGCCCTGCACGTCTATCCCAATTTTAACGAAGGCTCTAGGAATTCTGCCTCGAAATTCCATAGGACCAGCCTCAGTTCCACATTCGTATAGGTGAGTCTATCAAGGGTACTCGTGTAACTATGTACCCCACTCGAAATGGCAGTGCGCTTAAGGCCTTGCAAGTCTATCCCAATTTTAACGAAGGCTCTAGGAATTCTGCCTCGAAATTCCATAGGACCGGCCTCAGTTCCACATTCGTATAGGTGAGTCTATTAAGGGTACTCATGTAACTATGTACCCCACTCGAAATAGCAGCGGGAAAATATGACAGTTTTAGAGGGGGAGGTAGTAGCCTTACCCAAGGCCGTTTACTCTGCTGATGCGAACAGATGGGATCGGGTTGTCTTCGAGTCTGACTCATCTACTCTAGTGCAAGCTCTATCGTCTCCGGGCCACGGTGATTCAAAATTCTATGTTATTGTTTCTAGTATTATCTATCAGTTATCTTTACATTCCAACTTTAAGTTGAAGTTTATCAGAGGACAAGCAAACATTTGCTCATACTTTAGCTAGGGCGGCCTGTTCTTGGGCTAGTCACCATATTTTTGATTTTTATCCTTCTTGTATTGAACTTTGGTTGATTAGTGATAATAGTTAACTTTACTTCGGTAAAAAAAAAAATGATGCAAATTATTAATCGACGCCTCAACAACTTACAAGTAACAATGCAAAGAAGGTCTAAGCTTCTTTGTTGAAGTGAAATAAATATTTGAGGAGAATATGTAAAAAGATATACAAAATGTAATTCAACCCTAAGACATGTACTCCTTCAACTGATTATAGCTATTTTTACTCCTTTTGGACAATATTACGAGTTCCAATGAAGATGATGTATAGAATCAACAATCCGCTTATATTGCAAGTTGCAACCCACATGCTGAAACAATATACATGCTACCCACACAGCATGAAGGAAATGAGCCAAATTCTTCGAGTGATATTGTTAATGTTATATCAATAACAATACATTTATAGTTCACAATAATAATGTTATAAAGTTTACTGATAATGTTTATTGTTTGTGATTGTAAAAAAAAATCACTATAATTGTGAGGATATAAATAAAACGATACTGGAAATCGTAATTGCTACCTACAGAACTTTGTCTTGTCTTTACATTCATTTGCTATTTCTAAACTTTTGTTACTGCCTCCATTTTCGACTGCCTAGGGAAAATTGACATCCACACCATATTTAATGCATCAGAATTGATACTCCATTGTCTTGTTTCTTCATGCTGCCATCGGTATCAAAGTACTGAACAATTTGAAGCAGCATCTCCAAACCTTTGTCTCGATGGTTATTTCAATGGTTCACTTATATCGTTAACAAGTTGCAAAACTTAGGAAAGGTAATCTCAAACCAAGATTGCACAAACAAAGTTTTGAGGTGTATGAGTAGGGATTGGCAACCCAAAGTGACAGCTATTAAGGAATCACAAAACCTTTAAATCCTTGGCATTACCACTTTCTTTGGCAAACTCAAGGAACATGAGCATGAGATTATACAATTGAAGTCTAGTGAGGAAGACCTCAAAAAGAAGGAAAGGAAGTCAATTGCACTAAATGCCAACTCGTCCAAGGCTAACTTGTCAAACCATGGTGATAGTGACTCCAGAAATGACTCACCTAGAGAAGAAGAAATGAGGTTGTTCGTAAGACACTTTAATTGCTACATTCAAAAGAATGGGTTAAGGCGTAGTGACAAGAATGTGATGAACTCTAAATTCCAACTATCAACTAAAGTCTTCTTCACTGTTCAATACACTACTGCCTACAATACTAACATAATTGTTATATATGCATTTTATAGATATATAGATTCTCACAGACTTTAAACCATATACTAAATTTTTTCAATAATCTAGTGGTGAGAATCACACCCCTCCGTCCCCAAAACTAAACCGGACCTTTCTTTTTATACCATTCTTTTACTTTTTTAATTTGCCGTTCAGTCTCAAAGATGAGTTAAGTTATAGTTCTCTATGATATCAATTGGATTATTGTGTTAAGAGTTCTATATTGGTTGAGATAAGGTTGACTCATGCGCAACACAAATTCTAATTAATATATGTGTAATGTATTAAGGAGCAGGAACATAGTCATAGCCACCCTCATTATCATCATCTTCCATATTTTAATCACCATTCTCGTAATAATAATCTTGTTCAATCTTCAATTTCAGCTAAAGATGTATAACCGAACCATTCGCCTTCATTCCATGCATGCTTAATGCTCCATGTGGCAAAGTCAATGGATATCGATGCCATATTTGTTGAGAATGGAGGAAATAGAGTTACTTAAAATGCAAGTTAAAAAAAGAAATTATGAGATGCTAAGTATGTTTATTATGTGTGTGTTGTGTTTATATAGCAAATCCACATTGGGAGTGTGGGTTTAAGCTTATGGTGTGAGCATCGCTTATTGCCTGAATGTGTGATTTAATATTGTGCAAGCACTTTGCCAAAGGCTCTTTACAATTCAGCTTCCACGTTCGAAAAATCAGGCAAGAACAAGAGTCTTTCAGTAGTGATAAGAATCTTTCAGTAGTGGATGCATGGTTAGGACATATAAAATATTTGGTAAGCTTAATTTCCATGCACGTACGTAACCGGGAATCTTTATCACTTCATTGGCAAGTCAATGCTCTATCACTTTTTTCATTTCTTTTATTTTTTGATTGAATATAATGGAGATGGTTTAGTGAATCCATATGCTATGAATTGTGTTTAAAGTTTCAATTGGACTTAATTTTTTAATTTAAATTGAGTATATCCTCTACGCGTAACTGGAGAGACTAACTAATCGAGCTATGTAGGACACAAATAGCCGGAAAACTCACTAAAAATTTTAATATTGTTGCATGCCCAAGGTTGACTCCATCTAGGCTTGTATAAAAATGGCTTAATAGCAGTTTTCACCCCCTAACTTTCACGAAGTTGCGATTTTGGCCCCCTAAGAAGAAAAAAAAACTACAATATTGCCCCCTAAGTTTTGCAACCGTATCAGTTTTGACCCCAAGGCCAAAACAAAACACGTGGCACCTCACTTAGGTTGCCACATCAACGTAGATCGAGTCAAAATTGGTCTTGGGGGCCAAAACTGGCATATGTGCAAAACTTAGGGGGCGTTTTTGTAGGGGGCCAAAATCGCAACTTTGGGAAAGTTAGGGGGTTAAAACTGCTATTAAGCCTATAAAAATCCAACTAATTAATATACTTTTATGTTATATCTCATCTATTGAGAGACTTTCATTGTGATGTAGTAGGCTATGAGATCTTGAATGTGCTCTTATACCATTGTAAAATTTGAACTTCCAAAATCTTATAAGGAGAGAGATGTCATACACTTATGAAATATTTACATTTTGAGATCAAATGTCATCAAGCACTGGATTCTCAACAAATAGTGTTCATTAATTGGATTTTAGGGGGCTGATGGTGTTGGTGTGAGTGGGCTAGTTTAGGTTCTTCATAGTTTCAAGTTCGATTCTTTCAAAGTCAATTTGGGTGAGTTAGTTTAGATTTTTCAACAAAAAATCAAGTCTTTGATCAAGCATGCAAATTTAGGCCGTATCTCATTCATTGTGGGACTGAGAAGTTAGAAAAGTTAAAAAATGGTATCATATTTTCGATGGTAAAAATGATACAAATAATAAATGTTAATAACAAGTTATTACATCAAGCCTATTTATAGGCCTTCACAAATTACTCAATTATTAAAATCCAGTTCCAATTATTAAGTACATATATATGAAATACAAAATTGAAAATCTATATCCAATGGGAAAACATTATTAATGAGGGATGAAATCCAGAGGGTGCATTAAACAAAATATTTAGAGGGAACTAAACCATAATTGACCTTCAATTCTATTCTCAAGAGCATATAACAGATAGATTGCACAGAGAGGTTTATCAAATCTCATGATCTTTCTCTTGAAAAGTGAGAAGATTTCTTGACGGAAAAGAATCATAGAAAGATGTACCAACTATTCATTTAATTACTCCGCCGCTTTAGATTTGTACAATCTACCTTCAAAACTTCACCACAGAAAATAATTAACACACTCATAACATAAGAGTTTTAAGATCTGTCACTAAGATATGATTAGAGGTTAATTAACATATCCCTAACCCTGAGATCTGTCACTAGCTTTTGACTGTACTTCTATAATCTACGAAAAATGTGTCATGTGAAGCTTTATCCAAAGCAACTACAGCTGGAACATCTAACCAGACAAAAACATGGAATTCTGTAGCATAAAAATTGGTAAATGTTGAGTTAGTTCTAACCCTCAAAAAAAAGGAAAACAAATAGAAAATTGTGAGGATATAAATAAAACGATACAGGAAATCACAATTGCTACCTTCAGAACTTTGTCTTGTCTTTACATTCATTTTCTATTTCTAATCATTTGTCACTGACTCCATTATTGATAGTACCATAATTGTTACTCCATTTGTCTTGTTTCTTCAAGCTGCCATCAATATCAGACAAGTTTTGAATATTTTGAAGCCCCTTTGCCTTGGCAAGTCAGAATCTTTGATTGCATTTCCAACGAACACAAAAAAGATTAATAAAAACAAACAGATAGAAATAAATTAATAGATGGAAAATAGAGAAGTAATACATGGTGGAATCATATACCTGAAGTTGAAGAATGGTAATGGGAGTGGAATGATTGATCATCGATCGAATGGGTTACAAAGCTAGCGACAGCAAAGAGAAAAACTATAAACCCTAATTTTGGGGTAGCACTTGGGTGCCTTTGACTTCGGTGTCTTTCGGTGCCTTTGTCTCTATCTCTCTCCTAACCAATAATTCTCTCTCATCAAAATAATTTATTTTATTCATTCCAACATCACTCTCTTTCCTTTAAAATACACTAAAGTCACCAAAGTCACCAAACACAAATTAGTCGCATCCCTAATCATAATATATATTGCAGGAACGATAAATGTAAAGAATAAACTATTCAAAGTCAAATAACAATTTTTTGTGAAGGAAGTCAAATAACAGTTATAGATATTTGTTTATTAATTTAAAATAGTTAATGAATGTTATTGATTCTATTATTGACCAAAATCAATGTTACTTAATTTTATTTTTATTTTTTTTACCAAAATCAATATTATTGAGTCTCTTTTTGACCAAAATCAATGTTACACCTAAAATTATATTCTAGTCTGAGTTAGTTGACCAATGAGTCGGTGTTGTTGCTTGGGCTGTAGAGTGTTCGATTGTATTTGGATCGGTCCATAAGGGTATTGTAATAGGTTTTTTTCCTTGGTACAAATATTGTATTGTAATAGGTTTACTGCAACTTATACTTTTCTTTTCTCCACAAATAAAAACTAATAATTGAAATTAAAAAAATAAAATAAAATTTAGATACATTTCCTCTAAAACAAACTTGAATACGTTTTCTTAGATACTTTTCACATAAAATTCACAATTTATACTTATAACAAACTTTAAGAAAATTATGGATTTAAAAAATCATTGATAGTTATGAGAATTTTATGTGAAGAATCACACAAAAAATATCTAAGGAAATGCACATAAGTTTTCTCCATTGAAAAATATCAGCCTAATTGCTTAAATTCTAAAAAAAAATCTTTAGACACCTTAGACACAAGCACCTCAAACTTCCGAGCATACCTCCAAGGCTCCAACAGTATTTAACTTTATTCACGAAGAACGATAATTAATTTTTGTTCATAAATAAATAGTATAACGATTCGTTTCGATGTTGACATATACAAAAACCAAAACAACAAACAAACACAAACCATACAATTTTCCTCCCTACTACAACAAAGCAAACTCATTCAAATGGTTGTTTGGGTAGTTGCTGATCAATTAAATGATACTTTTTTTTATTGTGAAATAGATGGTTGTTTTGTAGTTGTTGATCAATTAAAATCTTGTTTTTACTGTGAACTTAGATTAAATTAAATATTAGTGCAATGTGGTCGTTTAAGAAATAAAATAATACCATGAAAGTTGTATATATATATTATGCTCTAGATGTTTGATGAAATGTTTAAAGAATGTTTAATTGATATTTTATAAATTCATTTTTAGTCCTTTAGACATAAATCGTAACATAAAATAATGTATGTTTAATACGTAGCAATTATGGTATTAACAAAAAAAATAGAGTTTTCAGACATTAACGAGTATTTTGGTTGATATGGATTTGTCTAGTTGCCTTTTCGATGTAAGATGTAGTAATGATGGAAGGTGACGGTTATGCAATCAAGATTGAGGTAATTTATGACAAGCTTCCTGATTTTTTTCTTTCACTGTCATTTTATTGGTCACAACGTATCTAATTGTTGTTGGTTGAAGTCGAAGCAAGACGTCTTGAAACTTGATCACGACAAAAAACACCTTTGATTTCAGTGAAGAAAGTGAACGAATCGGGTACTACATCTAGTCATGCTCCTATTGCACCGAATATTATAGAGCAAAAAAAGAATGGATTCCAACTATTATCCCAAAGTAGGTGCAACCAACTGAAAAAGCCAACAGACGTCGCACCTACAAAACTTCCTATTTCAAATAATGTTGCACATGAATGTATTGAGGCAGATGCATCCATCCTTTCTAAAACTGACAAGGGTTCAAAAATGATGCAAGAGAATAAATCTTAACATAATAAAATAATGTTGCACATGAATGTATGCAGATGCATCCACCCTTTTACCTGCATTAGGTGGCATCTCTTGCATCTCCTACATTAACGATGGTGAAAAACGATGATATGACGGTGGTGGTATCACTCAGATACATACCTCTGATATGCAAAAACTGTACAACATGCATATATAGTCGAAGTCGAGTCAGGAACATTGCATACATAATATGTGTGAATGTTGTGCATTCAACTTGGTAATTTTTATAACGATGGTGATTTTCTTGTTTATACTCTTGAAATGATGATTTGAGATTCGTTGGATCTATTTAAATAATTAGATGAGAGTACATGTAAATATTTATACTTATGATGAATATGTATATATGATGTTGTTGTTTATACTAAAGTTATACATATTTTCCTTTTATCCTTGTGTTGAATATTTCTCACCTCTTGTTGTGGATTGCCACCTATGCTTGTTGAGGGTAGACTTGCAGGTTGAGGAAGCATAGAAGATTTGAGTTTTCCGACGAAGGCTTTGGAGCATACTCGTCTTTTATCACTTTCTTTCAGAGTCTTGTCTAGTGATGCTCTGCCTAGGATAGTTTGGGGTTTTATGTTATTGTAACAAACTATACTTACATTTTTCAATGTCACCAACAATATAACATTATTATAGGCAAATTTGTTTAAGGGTATAATTGTAAGTAAAAAAAATCACCTCAAAACTGTATGTATATAATTGATAAAGTAAAGCATTCAGGAAGAGCATGAACCTTTGACAAGAACAAATTCACATGGAAATCCTAGTAAAAGGCAGGCTTAAACTATCTCTAAAAACCAAAGAAAGAATAAAATGTAGGGAGGATAACTCCACCACTGAGAACACAGAAACAAGCTAAACTTAGACCATTCTTTGGCATAAAATCTGCTACCATGTTTCATTCCCAATCAATATGACATATATATATATATATGGGAAGCCAAGACTTTGCAATTGTGTCATTTGTTCAGCAACCTCCAAGGAATGACAAAATTTGAGCTATTATCATTAATCACCATCATAGAGTCACTCTCAATCCATACATCCCTCTAGTTTCTTTCCACAACTTGCAATTTTGCATGCATGTTCATGAGATAATTACGAATTAGTTATGAATATTCGTTATGCATAATTATAAATCTCATAAGAAATTCATAATTAATTATTTCCTCTTTTAAAAAGTCTAAAATTTTATGATGGAAGTCCATATGATGTTTTAAACATGAGTCGAAAATTGGGGAATAAAATTTGATCCGTGAGTATATACTTACTCAACAAAGTTGAGATCTTGGGCGTTTTGATCAAAAACCATGAACCATGAATGATGCAATTGGGGATTTAGGGTTCTTGATCCCAATATGATTGTGTCTTGTTTTCTTTTTAATTTTTTTAACTTAAATCGGTTTATTTATTTTAATCTGTAGTTTATTTTGTTATTTTGTTATTTTGTTAGTTATGGATGTAATGACATGGAAACTCATTAACATCAATCCACATCAGCACCAAATATGCCAAATAATTAATAAGGTGACACGTCATCCAATTTTGTGCAAAATTTCTTGTTGGGGGACCAAAATTGTGTGATTTTAAAATAGAGGGACCAAAACTGTAATTAAACCTTTTATTTTTACAAATGTTATTTTCAGACTTCGTGTATATTATATAGAGGCTATTTCAACAACTAGCCCTATTTTTATAAGAGACAAAAGCATAAAAGAACCATATTAGATGATATAAAGGCTTAATTGCATGTATGGTCTCTGATGTTTATTTTACGTTTTAAGTTGGTCCCTTATGTTTTAAAAGTTTCAAGTTGGTCCCTGAAGGTGAGAAAAACCACAAAGGGGGGGGGGGGGGGG
>Ga0228710_1002402_pt1 | contig 29493 bp, 17 predicted proteins | sample MedpolnodulmetaG_FD_177995 | JGI IMG/M metagenome (GOLD analysis project Ga0228710, IMG submission 177995) | Root nodule microbial communities from Medicago polymorpha collected in Santa Monica, California, United States - pink nodules | ecosystem: Host-associated > Plants > Roots > Nodule...
TTTATTAAAATTTTTTTAAAAAAAAAAAATTAAAAAAATTGAATTTTTTTTTTTTTTTTTTTTTTCAATAATTAAAAAAAGTAATTAAAACTCGAGAAACAAAAATATCATCCGTCTCTTTTTATAAGAGTAGTTTACAAAAATCATAGGTATTCATTTTTTTTTTTAAATAATAAATTTGTCTAAAACGTGTGTGACTATTACTAAATTACCATTTGCATGTAAATGCATTCAATGTTACTATTCATATTTCAAGATAAATTGATAGTATTAATAAGAGATGCATTTATAAAACAAACAATAAATACATCTAGAAATTTGTAACGGGTCTTATATTTAGGGACAAACATATGTTTGAAAAAAGTATTATAATTACGGAGGGAGGAGGTAAATAATAAATTTACTAATAAACACATAGTAACAATTTGTAGGAAACAATTTTTTTTTTTTACTAAGCCAGGAGATTGGACAGGCATCAAGGGGAAGCAATGACATCCCAACTAGGTTGGCACCTCGCAAAACCCCATTCTATACCGCCAATCTCAGAGAAAATTTTATTAAAAAAAAGGGGAAAAAGTACAAGAGGGGGGACTAGGCCAAAATCCTCAAAATACAAAGAAGAAACAGCAAAAAAAGAAAAGAAAAAAGAAACAGCAAACAGAAAGGAAAAAAAAAAGGAAACGCCTAACTATGGGAACCGAGAGCGAGGGAACCCACTCCGGTCCAAAAAGAAGTCAGTCTGAAGAGTCTGAGGCAACACCGAGAACCAAGATGTGCCTTGTATCGAATGACCCATATTAGCAAGAAAATCAGCGCAACATTCCTTAAGGAAAATTCATTGATCACCTGAAGTGGATCCTCCCTGAGAGCGGGTTTTATAAGGCGGTGGCTTACCAATCTGAAGATTTTTCCTAACCTGTTGTTTCTGTTTCCGAGATAAGACCGGAGTGAAAGGTCTATCTGCATTAACTTTGTCATATTCACGAACACGCATCTAGAGGTCCAGGTCGTGTTGCACATTTGGATTGCTATGTGGTTCATAAACAATCAAAAGTCCGTCGCCATTCTCATCAGTCCCCAAATGTTCAACCGTGTAATTGGTGTTCTGAGCAAGGCGCTCCATTTCCAAAAATGTGGCGGTGTTGTCAGGGATGGATCTATCAACAAGGGGACCATCTTGGGGATTGGTTTGCACGTCATTGTGCGCTGCATCATGTTGAGTCTGTGACATTTCCCTAGCAGAAGCGGAGGCCTCCAAATCAACAGTAAAAGAATGCTCATCATCATGGGCATCTGAGGATGGATGCATCCCAGGTGCATTCTGAATCCAGGGTATCACCAACTCCTCTCGCGATTCAGAGTTTACTTGTTCCACATCATCCGAAAGCACGTCAGCGTGCACATCATCAGGGGAAGCTAACTCCAACACTGGGCGCGAAGGCATAAAGCCTTGAGGGATCTCCTCAGACACGCATGGGGGTGTCTGAGCTAGTGTTGGAGTCGTAGAAGTAGAACCATCAGTAGCAGTCATATTGATTTGTGGCTCGGTAGGTTTAGGTGCTGCAAATGCAATGGATGAACCAATACCAGAGGGGTTCTCTTTAGTAGGCACTCACTGAGGTTGGTTGGTATCTGCGTCTTCCCTTTCGCAACTTTATCCTTAGACATGTCTTCCTTCCTTGGGTACAACCAACGACAGTTTGTAACATCATGTCCAAGTGTCTGACAATGCAAACAAAAATCCGGAATCCGTTCATAAACGACTTCCACAGGATAAGAACCACCTTCCCGTTCGACGAGAATTTCGTGAAAAATCTTTTTGGAAAAATCAATGTCAACTAATATACGTGCATAATATCCAAAAAGTCTTTTCAAGGTTGCATTGTCAAGAACTAGCGGCGTGCCAACCGCACTAGCAATTTCACGTAGAATACGTTCCATCCAATATTCTTATGGCAGTGCCATCAATCGGATCCATATCCATACTTGCACATGTGTATTTCTATGATTATGCATATCAAAATCCACTGACCATTCAAATAAACGTAACAACCCTGGCTTCAAGTTCACAGTTCCCATTGCCCAAACAATTTGCAAATCAGATTTAGTGGCAAAAAAGAATTCATAAAAACCCCTACCTAAAGATAGCAACGTCCAAGTGCACTTGTCTTCAATATCCTTCGACGCATAGGGTTTATCTCCTTTGTTTAGAACCAAAGGTCCACGAAGGGTTCATAAATTGGCTGAGTAATACAAATAGAGAGAGTCTCACCACAGATTGTAGGTTGTGGCAGATTGTCTTTGGTAGCTTTGCCATGCGATGCGACAAGTGCTTGTGCAAAGGACCGTGGCGGTGGTTGTGGTGCTGGAACCGCCGTTGTGGAGGGAAGTGCCAAGGGAGATGGCGCAGCTTTGGAGGGTGCAGCTGTCGGTAATAACAAGTCTGCCTGCCAGTCGAACGGCATAGCAGAAAGTCTGTCTGTAGGTGATCAATCAAAGCACGTAACTCCAATCAACAGAGTTGGATGGTAAACTGACCGAAAAACTTTGTGTTGATGCAAACACAAACCAATACAATTGGTGGAATTCCAAGTGTAAAAATATGTGATACACCACAAGAAATTAAAGTCACCACCGAACAAGAAGTGTGTGGAAAAAATCAGCACTGTAGGATAATGAATAGATGGTAATTGGTAGAAGACAAAATTGATGATAATCCCCACCAATTGGAAAAGACGAATTGGAATGAAATGAAATTAGCTATAACACAATCACCAAAGATGGAATGAAATGAAATTAGCTATATCACAATCACCAAAGATGGAATGATCGTGAAACACAAATGGGAAAGACGGCGCCGATGGAAATATTTGAAAACCCTAGCAGAGCCATCGGCGCAAAATGATCTTATAATTAAGGACCTTGTAGGAAACAAATACTAATAGAATTATTCAACATTTTCCATTCAATTATAAAATTAATAATATCATTGATATTAAATAAATACTCCCACCATCCTAAATTATAAGTTGTTTTAAGAAAAAAAATTGTCCCAAATTATAAATTGCTTTATAATAATAATGGAACATTAATGTTATTTTTGCTATTAAAACCTTAACTATTTACTACTTTCTCTTTTTTCAATTCTTTAATTTACATTTCACATACCATTTATTAAAGACAATTTTGCCAAATAACTCATAATATCTCTTTTCATCCAAAATTAATTACATTACATAATACGTGTGAAATGTCCAAAACACCATATTAAATTGGGCACATGGAGTAGTATATATCACTAATTAAATGATATGTTAAATTTAAAAAAAAAAAAAAGGATACTTGATTTTTTTAAGGAAAAAAAAAAGGATACTTCATGTAAAGAGAGTATAAAGTTGAATTGGTTGCTATTGTTGAATCTTTCTAAATAAATGTATTTTTGACTTTCTTTTGCCAATATTTTTTTTTTGGAATATAATTATTGCAAATATTAAATTATATAATTTTCTTTTGACCTTATTTATGTGCTTTTTTTTTTGCGCTAAGCAAGGAGCCAGACAAACATCTTTTTTGCGCTAAGCAAACAGATAGACAGACATCAGGAGGCAACACCGCCATCCCAACTAGTGACATGCATAATGAATTAATATTATATGGAATGCTAATCAAATTGAACTTTAGTTCTTTATTTAAGGTGTGTTTGGTTGATCAAAGAAAGTATGAGGAAAGAAAGTAAAAGAAATGATTGTGAAAAGAAGAAATGAGAGTAGAATGTAAGATGATTTTATTAGTTGTTTGGTAAAGAGAAAGAGAAAGGAAAGAAAGATAAAAAAATTAAAGATAAAAAAATATTTTAGTTAGTAAATTACATATCTACCCATATATTAAATTGATATGTATTTACTTATATTAATATTTATAATATCCCTAAGAAAAAAAAATAATATCCATAATATAACACAAAACATAGAACCTGTTGGAAAAAAATATACAAAAAATAGAACATAGAAATGGTAACAAAAAATGATGAAAACCTGACACAAAAAGAAAAGCGTTACTTACATTTAAAAAAAAAAAAGCGTTGGAAACAATTTGAATGCAAGGGTGTTTGCGACTTTTCAACATATGAATGGATTTTTTTGAGGGAGCATAAGAATGGATTTTCTACTCCACTTTCGGCTCAAATCAACGCGGAAACAATTTTAACGTGGGCCCCAACAATATGCTCTATTCCTTTTTATGTTGCTTCAAACAATGGAAGCCTTTCATTTCTAGTTTCTTTCTCTCCCATAGTTATAACTTATAAGTACACATTTAAAAAAAAAAAAAACTTCACAATAGCTTCCACTTTAACACTCCATCGGAATATCAACATTCATGTTTCAACACTAGTCGGATGAAACACTTATAATTGTTGTGGACGGAGGACCAGAAAAAACATGTACGGTAGCATGTTTGTTCAAGACCTTCAATGGCCTCGAAAAGCCTGCAACAAGAAGCAACATAGATGATAAGAGGATTTCTTCAAGCTACATATGATTGTTTTTTTCTTTATAATCCAATAAGAATGATCGTTAATTATCTGAGTAGTTTTATTTTATGAATGTGTTTGGTTTGGCGGTGGCGAAAATTGATTTTGATAGAATTGAGTTTGTGAAAATTGATTTTGGTTAAAGTAAGTTTGATGTAAATTGATTTATGTTTGGAAACACTCATTTAAAAGTGATTCTTATGTGTTGATGTTGTTTGGGTACTTTGAATCAAAATTGATTTTGAGCGTGTAATGACCAAAGTATCCCTTTTATTGTATTTTTTTAGAGCACCCTTTTAATTTTATTTAAAACTAAATATCTTATTCTCGTTTTAGAAAATTATTTCGACATATCGTAAATGAATTTTTATTGCTTCAAATATTCTTTTTGAAATAATATTAATTTATAAGAGTTATAATTAATATATATTTTTTCATCAATTTAATGATCAATAATATAAGAACCAAACGGTGTAAAAAAAACACAAAAGCATAATTTTATCCATTGTTAAAGAAACTGTATAATTTATAATATAACTGAGAGCACATTGCAATATATAGTAGTACCTAGAGATGGTTACGTAATAGAGAAATAAAAAAACATGTCCACTTTATAAATAAGGGCATAATTGACAAACAAGATATTGGTAATAGAAAATAATTGTTTATTGAGGAGAATCGATTTGGTTGATCCCAGAAACTACATGTAGCTTCAGGAAAAATCAAGTTTAGCCTCTAGAATCAATTAACCTTTTTGAAAGCCAAACATAAGATCAAATTGTGTTAAAATGCCTTAAACGTGGGTATTTGAAAAATCTACCGGGCAAGCAAACCGGCACTATAGCTATGTTTAAACTTTTCATGAAGAGTAGTAAAATGATTGTTCTTCCCGAAGAGTAGTAAAATGATTGTAATATGATACAAAGTGTTATACTCTATCTCAAATTAGGGGTGGACAGAAAAAATCGAACCGTCCGAAACCGGTTTACCCGAAAGAGAAAATTGGCCAGCGGGTGGGTGTATTACATGTACCAGGTAATACAGATTGTATATTCGGTTTTACACAGTTAGTTATGGGCAGTTGCGGATTGGAAAAACAAATCCATCGAAATCCGAAGCCGACTGATTTCCAATACACATTATCTTAGCTTATGAGCACCGTTAGATTTTTACTGTCAAGATCAATAGAAAACGAATGGCTAGATTGCAATCTTGTGTTTCTTTTTGGGAAGTGTGTAGACTAAAAAGTAAAACCTCATTTCCCCTCTCTCTAGTTACTCTCCAATTTTTTCACCTAGCTATTCTCTCTTCCCTTTCTCAGAATGTGAAACTCCATTTCTTTCTTGATTAGTTTTCATCCCATCTCTCACTCATCATCATGACCGTCATCTTCTCATTCATATTTTATAGTGTTTAAGCTCTTCCTGTTTTTGCATAAAAAATTTCAGGCGTGAAACCTGTCACATTGTTGGAGGGACTAAACACCCATAAAGGTTTAGATATGTCTCTCGTGTGTGTGTGTGTGTGTGTGTGTGTGTGTGTGTGTGACAATTTTTCTTTCATGTTTGTTGTTACTCTCAAGTCTTGATTATGTCCGAATTTTTTATGAATTTTTCATCTCAAGATCAATTTTTTCCGATTGATTCAGAACAGCTTAACCCGTCTATTCAAAATTGATACCTGACATAACCGTCACCCGACGTAACTGCATGCATTATTGGACGGCAGTGGCTTGATTTTTTCCAACCGTGGTTTGCTTCGGATTGACCATTTCCAACCCGAAACCGTCTGCACCCGACCGTTGTCCACCCTATCTCAAATTATAAGTCGTTTTTGGGAAAACAATTGTATCAAATTATAAGTCTCTTTACAATATTATACCATTAATTATTTATTATCTCAAACTATAAGTCATTTTATAATATATACCCTCCATTAATGTTACTTTTCACATTATACCATTAATTATTTATTACTCTCAATTTCAATTCTTTAATATATTTTTCACGTACCATTAATTAAAGATAATTTTGTTAAATAACTCATAACTTCCATTTCCCATACAAAACTAACTACATTTCTAAATATATATGTAAAATGACCGGAACAACTTATAATTTGGGCAAGCACTACATAAAATCCTTTTGTTTCTCTACCACTCAATATACTTTTCAAATATAAGCCTTGTTTTATACTTATAACAACAAATTGGTACCATTTCAGTTGATGGAAATGAAAATGGAAGCAAAAACATCATCATTCGTAACAACGTCATCACCAATCACCACCAATACATGATGGTGACGACTGACGAGTACGGATTATGGGCTGCAAGAATAACTATACTCGTCTTGAAAATTTTGATATTTGGGAGGTTGTACAAGAATAAAATGAAGTCTTTCAACTACTCGAAAATCATACGATGGCACAGTTTAATAACTACAAAGATAGGAGGACAAAGAGCCAAAGGCTAAAGTGTCTTTGTTCTACCGTTTGAAAAATCTTATTTGCAAAAAATACGAATATGGTGACTGCCAAACAAATTTGGGACTATCTCAAAACGGAGTACCAAGGCAATGAAATAACACTATCCTTTAAAAAAAAAATCGACAGTGTAGCACAATATTTATTGCAAGGGTACTAAAGCCATAATAATTGGAGTGCTTATATTATTTACTAATTTTAAAGTGAGTCTCATACATTCTTTTGCACCCTCTACATTGAGAAACCCTCTCCCTTGAAACTCTCTTAATTAATCAAGGAAATCACAGTCGAAAAGAATATCACTGACAAAAGACCGACGTAACAAAGCGCATGATAGATGGATCTTCGGACTGTGACTGCATCTGGAAGTTTATCAGAGATTAGAAAAGCACAGAGAAATGAAATATAAAGTGAGATCAATGATGAAAATGATAATGCATTCATATAGTTAAACCAAATGAAGGAACGTGAATCTTTGAGGGGGAGATAGCAGTGGTTACTTAAACCCTTTTGAGTTTAAGAAGTAGAAAGATAATGCATATCCAACTCAAGTTACTGAGTGAAGCTTCAATTACAATGAATTGGGCTTACATATTTCGCCGGCCTATGTCACTTATTATAAAAACACTTTTGTATGTGACTAGTATTAAACAATCTTTTCTATATAAATGCATTCAATATTATTTTTCGTATTTTAAGATAAATTAACAATATTAATAAAGGGTGTATTTTGATTTGTACAAAAAAAAAAGGTGTATTTGGAATAAAAAAGTAATAAATGCATTTAGTTTTTATCCTTTGTCTGGTTTGAACTAGGAACCTCTTATTTCTTATTTTTTAAGTCAAATCAGTTGAGCTATCCAACATCAATAATTTATATGTTTAGGTTTTATTTCCTGTTGGTTTTATTGGAATGCAAACTCAGAATGATTAATTGCCAAATCATCTTTTACACATTGCTCTTTTTAAGTGTGATACAGACAAAGGAAATGCTGATAGCAATCAGCAAGAAGAGCAAGTTGGGCCAAGTAACTTTGTCCCTATTTGATGGGCTGTTGCATGTAGCTGATAGACTATCTCTGAAGCACGGGTACTCCAATTTGCAAAACGTACCCGCACCGGGTACTCCGCGGGTACTAGTACTCGTATGCTACTTGTACTGTACGCACCCATGAAGTACCGATTTTCTTTTTGTTTTTAAACCTTGGTATGGTTACGGTACGGAGGTGGTACTCTCAGGGTACGCATAATCGTTTTTTTCTTGAGAAAATGAGGCTTTTCATGAAAATTAATAGCAATTATAGTTTTTTTTTGTTTTTTTATAAACTCAAACGGTTCAAGAGCCACAACAACATTTACTAGACTCTGGAGCTGCTGCTACTTACTTAATGTCCACTTTTTCTTTTCTGCCAATAGTTGCAAGAGTAGAAAAGTCTACCACTCAAGCCTTTTCTTGTATTTTCTTATCTTCCTTTTTCATATTCTATAAAAGTCAATCCTTCCTTTATCGTATTCTATATTAGCTTTTGTTCTCACTTCTCACTTCTCCTTGCTAACCTTCCTTCCCTCATGCAAAAATATACATACGTTGCATAGTAACCATTTTTCAAATGTTTTCACAAAGTACTAATACTAGGGGAGTAGGATGTAGCACACACAATAGTGTTGCACCTTTAACAGATAAATATACAAGTGGAACTGACAGTACAGACAATGATTTTCCTCTCAAGGCTTATGTGACAATTGTGCAAGAAATGCATGAAGGAAAAGGAAATAATGCAACGTGGAACTGCAACTATTGCAATATATCATACAAGGGTTCTTATTTTAGAATAAGGTCATTTGCTCGGAGAAAAGAAAAAGGGATAGCTATTTGTCCAAAAGTGACAAATGAATATCTTGCTGAGATGAAAGAACTTGACAGAATTGCTAATGAAAAAGCAAATCCAATACAAGTTCCTTTTCCTACTAGAACAACAAGTTTGAATCCGCCATTTGAGCAATATAATTTCCTCATATGCCATGTTATTTTAAATTTTTTTTTTTTTAATATTAACGTACCGTACCTTTGTTTTTTGAGAAATGGCGTATCCTGTACCCGCACCCGTGCAACACAGTAGACTATTCTAGAATGTGAATGACTCATGAAATTGTTAGAATTGTTAGTTTTGGCTCAGCCAATAGAATCATAGGGAATATTGCCTATATATAGTACTGTACTCATTCTATGATAATTATCAATGAAATATAACAACTCATCCTATGTGATACAACTTTACAATCGTATACTCATTGAGCTAGTACTTACTTCTTTGCCAATTAAAAAGTTTTCATTTTCAACTGAATACAATTCACTATGTGCTAGTATATAACTTGTCCTACAACTACTTTACAAATTTTCTATCAGTGACATAAATCAAATGGAAAAGCTTCAAATTCTGCATAAAAGTCTTAATGATTATCAGATCCAAAAATCCAAAGACACAACATCCCATTTCACAACTATGCCACTCAAAAACACAACATCGAGACATCCCTCAACAATTATGCATTTATGCACATTTGCAACCACTCGTATGTAGTTGTAAAAGTGGCTTACATATAATTAGTGTCTTGACTATCAAAGCAATTTAAATCGTGAGTGGATTTGAAATGCAAAAGAAAAACAATCTCCCCCTTTCATTGAAGAGATCAAGCATAATATTCAGATAGTATTTATCTCAAGAACAATTAAAAATATAAAGACAGAAATTAAGAAACATATTTTCTAATTTATCGCGGAGATTGATTTTGATGACTTTATACTCTTAAAACTTCAAGACCAATATGCTTCACGGCACAAATTTAAATCCCATAGGTAACATGATTAATTGTAATTTTGAAATTCATATCATATACATCCATGTCTAGAATATTGCACACAGCTCACATTTTTTCTTAGTTTATATGGCGGCCAATATTTTTCTCAACATACTCAATTCTTGCGGGACACACTTAGATGAACACGTGAGAGGAGTTCAATTGTGAGGCTCTAACTTATTTATTAGTTGAACAATCCTCTCTTTATTTTTACGAACATAGGATTTTAATTTTAAGACTTAATAAACAACCAATCTCTTTGAATCAATACCTTAAAAAATTAAACAAATCAAACTAATATTTAAATCATAGTAACCTTATTCGCAATTTGCTTCCATAAGTGGTGTAGGTAGATTTGTTTTTATTTTTTTATTTTTTAAAGTTTATATGGATAAATATGTTGGATATACATTAGTCGATACGTTATTTGATTTTGTGGTAGGTTAAAATGTGATAATCGGTACAATGTGAATAAAAAAATAGTTACAAAATAAAACTAATAAGAGAATTTGGAATTTGATATCGGGATTTAAATCGCAAGAATTTGAAAGTTTTAAAAAAAATAAGAAGGATACTCAAACTTTTTTTAAAGGGAAGTATACTCAGACTTATTATTTTATTGTAATGTTTAATGTATTTTAGATATTAATAAACAATTTAATTGGTAGATAAAAGAACAAAATTCAAAGTAGTCAAAAGAATTAAAATTCATATTCATGCATGATAAATTTAAAGCCAACATTTTACCAAACATCATTCATGAAACTCGAAATATATAAAAACATATATTTTATTATATTTATTATATAATCATAACACTAACATATTCATGGAAATTTCATTATAATTTCCAACTAAACGCAATAGGACTTCTTACAACAGTTTTTCCGTCAGACCATTCCAAACTTCCAAAACTTTGAGTGCTGTTTGGTTTTGAATCTGATGACGAAAATGTAATTGTGTATGACTTTTTCTCATTTTTCTTAAAACTTAACACTTCTGGTTCAACTGATATCTTGATGGATGGAGCATCTGACTTGATAGATACCTTGTATGTTCCTTCAGCACCCACATTGGTAAGAGTCCGTGTGTGTTTGATCTCCTCTACACCATGCTCACCCTCAAAAACTACTGCAAAGGAAGGGTAGTTAAGATTTGCTACACTATATTGTTTCTTTGGGTCACATGTGTACTTTCTCCTTGTCACCATTTCAATTTTATCAGCTGAGTAGTTCAGTGCACAAAGGAAGCTCAAATAGTCATCCACTGTCAAATCATAGACAAGTCCAGGATTTAGCGCAAAAATAGGGTTGACGTGTCCTGCACCAAAATCAAACGGAGTTGCTGGCTTTTTGTTAGCACCGTCCAATAATGTCTTATTGTTCTTGTAAGCCGTATAAGCTGTTGTCATCAAAGCAGATCGAATGGCAGCTGGGCTCCAGTCTGGATGAACTGACTTAATCAAAGCCGCTAATCCACTTGCATGAGGGCATGACATGGATGTGCCTGAGATAATGTTGAAATCTACACGCCTAGGATCTGAGTCCAAACCTGTGGGGCTCACATTTCTTGTATATGCTGCTAAGATGTTAACACCTGGAGCAATAAAATCAGGCTTCAATATTTGTGGTGTTAATGAATTGGGGCCTCGTGAGCTGAATTCAGCAACAATAGGTGACGGCTCAACCCCAAGCTTTGTTCCTTGAAACAAAATTGTGGCAGTTGGTTTTGGATCAAAAAATAAGTATTTCTTGATAGCTTCACCATCTTTGAAGCCCACGGCAGTTGCAGGCAGAATATGGGCATCTGCCACGGGTTCTTCTCCATCGCTCTCAACGTTAGCTAACACCATGCCCAAACCACCAGCAGTCTTTACCGTGTTTCCTTTTTCTGTCCTAGAACTCTCTCCACGATCACATAATACAATCTTTCCTGAAACTTTTTTTGGATCCAAGCTACCCGAAATGCATGTACCAGAACCTAGGTCATTAATGCTTGCATTTCCTGCATATATGAATGGCACGAGAGTATCAGGCAAAGTATTGCCTTTGGAAAGGGACACACCTGGATATTTTTTTCCATTTCCAAGACTAATGTATGCAGGGAAATCTCGATCGAGGGTGCCAGCTCCAACAGTTGTAATCCAAGGTGCTACATTGGTAACACTCAAAGGATTAGGACCAGAGTTTCCTGCAGCACATGAAACTAGAATCCCATGCTCCATTGCTGCAAATGCTCCAATTGCGAGGTTGTCCTCGAAGTAATCAATTGATCCACCTCCAAGAGACAATGAAAGAACATTGACGTTGTCAGAAATGGCCTGGTCCATTGCAGCTAGTATATCAGAAATGCTACAAGCTTCTTTCCAACAAACCTTATAGACAGCAACTCTAGCACCATCGGCCATTCCACGAGCAGTCCCATTAGCGTAGCCAAAAAGATTTGCGTTGCTCACTGGAGATCCTGCAGCTGTGCTCGCTGTGTGGGTTCCATGGCCATCATCGTCTCGAGGGGATCTAGACTGAATGGTTTCATCAATCGATCCTGTAGATGCCTCAATTCCCAAAGAATAGAACCTAGCACCAATTAATTTCTTATTACAATGTGAGGTTGTGAAATTGGTACCTGTTTCACATCTTCCTTTCCAACTGCGGGGGATTGGGCCATAGCCTGTATCATCAAAGCTCTTACTTTCAGGCCAGACACCTGTATCAAGGAGTCCCACAACTACATCAGTGTTGTTATTTGTTGTGGGGAACATCTTCTCAATTTTATCGAGCCCAAGGAATTCTGGTGTACGAGTTGTAAGGAGTTTGTACTGTTGATCTGGTGTCACCTTTAGAATCCCAGTTTGGATCTTTAGCAACTGAAGTTCTTCGAGCGTCAGACTTGTCGAGAATCCATTAATTGCATTATCATAGGTGTATAACATTTCCGCTGAATTGGACACCGACTTAAGAATTGATTTGTACCAGACTGAATGGTGGTCGAAACTTGTAGGCATTATGGATTTGGCAACATGTACTATGTAAGTAATCTTCTCATTCTGGCTCTTCTCTGTTCTTGCCAGAGACACATCACACACAACCAGAATGACAAAAAAAGTTGCAAGGAAAGGTTTCATGAGTTTTTTCATGTTAGATAGCTTTGTATGTATGTATGTAATGAAATGAAATGAGGTTGTGTGAGAAATGCAATATAAAACCTCACTTTATAAAGGGGTAGGCTTGAATACCTTGGAACTATTACCATATAAAAAGGACCAATAGGACAGGGAGAAAGTGCAAAAAAGATGTCACTCATTAAAGACATAATATTAAATTATATTTATTTCTTTTGACCAAGTATTAAATTATATATCTGGTCAAAAAAGTATTACATTTTATATTAAATATATTTTTTTTTTGGAGAGAATATTAAATAATTATAATTTTGACTTATGCAATAATATTATCAAATTTATATTCGTAATTAAATGAAATATTATTAAAAGCTATATATATATATATATACTTCCTCCGTCCCAAAATGTAAACAAAAATTGGTCAATAAAAGTTAATGCATTTGGTTTAAAATTTGTACCAGATACCTCAACTTATGTTAACCCATTTTTTGCTTATATTTTGGGACGGATGGAGTATATATATATTGGTCAAATTATTTTTTGTCTATTAATGTTTTGAAGTCAAACTCTAGTAAATGAGCTGACACGTTATATGTTTTGGTTAAATTGCATGATATAACCATTATGAATAATAGTGATTAAACGGGCACTCCGTGATTGTCTATTTGTTCTTCTTATTGCATTTAGAGGTGGCAAAACTGACCTAATTCATTGTCTATTTGTGGGCCGACCCGTCAACTTGTTTGTCTGCCACTAAACGGAGCGGTGTGAAATTTTGGACTTGGTCCCATAACTTGAGATGTATCGTCCCGTTTTAAGCGGGCTTAGATGGGACATGCATGCCCCCTTTTCCATCCCTAATTGCACTAACGCGTATAAATCACGAACAATATAGTTTTTATGAAATTTTGATTAAAATTAATTTGATTTTAATTAAAATTATTTTTATAGATAATAGATATTTTGCACTTTCATATTTTAACAACCTCTTTTTTTAATCAACCAATATTATTAGTGCAACATCTGCACAAGAAGCGCAAGACTTGCTAGAAAAATACAAGCGGGCGTCGCACAAAAGCAGCGCACCCCCCAAAAAACAAATACCAACAACATCACACAACAGCTGCCAAAAAACTAATGGGCTATACAAACAAAAAAACGCCAAACCCACTCCTATAAAAAAATATGCCAAAACACCTGGGTCTAAAAACCATAACCAATATTTATCTTTCAATGATACCAACGATATCTATAAATATTGTAAAAGCCTATATTTATCTTTTGACTATTACTTTTTCCACCATATGAGGTACTCACGCACCCTATTTTAATTTTAAAAATTCCCTTCAAATTTTAAAATCCGAACCATTTTGATGTATAAAGACAACTTCAGCAACTCCCCCCTTTTCACAGTTTCACCTTTACCATTTCACTTTCTCTCTCCCCTTATTCCAAAATTCGAAACCCATATTTGAAGGTTCGTCAAACAACAAAGTGAAAGTTAGGTCTCATTCCCTCTGCATGCACGCCTATTAGTTCGTTTTTTTTCTTCTTCTATGAATTGAACCAGTTTGAATTTTAAAATTTGAACTGTACCAGTAGGATTTTTTTTACTGTTTTGTGTATTTATGTTGATTGCGTGTTAACCATTTATGCATGTTACAGGTGTGGAACATGTTGAGCGCACTAGGGGTGATGGAGAAGCAATGCATGCTTATGGTAGGAGAGAATGTATGGAGAGGCTGCAGACGAAGGGTAGCGTGCTCAGTCGTGGCAGGGGCATGGGAAGGGCACACCATGATAGCGCTGATGGCAGTAGTACATCTCAGGGGAACCATCATGAGCCCCAGATGGAGATGGAAGTGGAGAGAGAGGTGGAGGGTGATGCTGACGCTCAAGAGGTGGGTGATGATGAGCAACAGCAGCAGCATGTGCAGGAGTCAGAACCAGATGAGCTTGATGACTATCCTGGTGACCCACACGACTTGACTATGCTCACAAAGTACCATGTTCATGTGGCCAAAATGACGGCTGATGGAATGACAAGACACTACACCTATTATTGTGATACTTTAATGATTATAAAATGTTGTTAATTTTTGTAATGTATTATTTTGATTATTGTGAAATTGATGTTAATTTTTTCAATGGCGAGGCAATTTAAAATGTGTAAACAACGGGAAGAAGATAAAGGTGATACACGATGGTGCAAATAGGACTATGATGGCAACACGGTGGACGGTGGTGGCGTGATGGTCTGAGAGCCACTGATCTTCAGCGGCTGCAGGATACCAGCTACACCCTGATTGACCATAGATTGTGTTCTGCATTTGCGGAGAGATGGCACGAGGAGACATCATGCTTCCATCTTTTGTTTGAGGAGATGATAGTGATACTCGATGATGTGTCATGTTTTTTGCATCTCCCAATTAAGGTATGTTCTTGTCCCACAAATGTATGACTAGAGTTGAGGATGTTCAGATGATGGTGGATCATTTGGGAGCTGATTTGGGTGACACACGGAAAGAGGTGAATGATACAAAAGGTGAAAATGCACATATAGCTACTTATAAAGAATTTTTAAGGAGTGTCTTTTGGAGCAACAAGAGGCCTACAATGATGGTGATAAGGTTGAGATGCAATAAATGCGGGACCAGACTCTCCGCATATATTTGCTCTACTTGGTGGGTATCACGCTCTTCACTGACAAGAACACCCACAATGGGTTCAATTTTCAAAGTGTAGACTCACAATGATTTAAACCAATAAAAGAGTGAGTATTCAAGAGTGTTCGAAAGAGGAGAAACTCTTCTATAGACACAACTACAAATGATAAATATTTGGGTACAGTCACATAAATGGAAAAATTTAAAATAAAAATAATTAAATCACATCGATCAACATCATTTAGTTTTATTCTTTTTTAATTTTTATATTTGATGTGAGTGTGTCTAAATATTTATCATTTATGATTGTGTCTATAGAAGAGTTTCTCTCAAAAGAGAGTGTTGCTAGCATTACTCGTAATAAAATAATCAATTTTTTTTGTTATCATTGGCACTGCAGTTAAAAAAAATGAATTATTTGTAATTATCATAAAAATATTTATTTATGGAAAAATGGATTAAAATGTAGTGCATAAATGATTCATAAGGGAGAGAAATGTAAACCAAAGATCTCTTAGATGAGGGGAGTATAATTTATTTTTGGATTTTTAATTGTAAGGGAGGGGAGTGTATACTACTCCATCCGTTTTATAATGAGCGTCACTTTAACTAAAAAAAAATTGTTTCAAAATGAATGTTAGTTTACATTTCCAATACAACTTTAACTTTTTTCTTCCAACTTTACCCTCAATAAATACTCCAACTTTTCTCTCACACAATTTTCAATGCAACTTTAAGTTTATCTTTTTCTTATAAAGTAAGGACAGTTTAGTAGAAGTGTTATGTCTAATAATTATCTTATGGGTCTTGTTAACCGGTGCCCCCGGGGCACAAGTTAAGAAATTAAAAGTAGAAAGAAGTCAAATTTTGAATTGAAAAGAACACGTTTTTAACTTTCAAAAAGTATAATACATCATTTTCAATACAATATTTCCTTTTATAATTCCTTAACCAATGCCCCCGGGGCACTGGTTAACATTTCTCTTATTTTATTTCATTTCTTAATACGTGTGTCAAAACCTTAAACGACGTTCATTGTGAAACGGAGGGAGTATAACATTAGAGGGGGGGAGAATGTAATTCAAGCTTCTTTTAGGTAGGTTGAGAATAGGCCAGGCCGGCCTACAGGGGCCTACGGCCTGACCTGTTTAAGTTTGGTCTAGTCTGGCCAGTTTATGAAAAAGGCTAGATTTAGGCTTTTGAAAAAGCCTATTTATGTAAACAAGCGAGGCTTAGGCTATCAAAAAAGCCTACGAAGCTGATAAGTCGGCCTATTTATGCATATTATTAAAATTTATTTTTTATTTATATTAAAACATAATTTATATTAAACATAAAAATCAAGAAAAAACTCAAATAATAGACTTTTTAAATAGGCTTTGAGGCCTTATAGTGAAATAGGTTTTTAAAGCCTTATAGCAATAGACGGACCTTACAGTGAAATAGGCTTTGAGGCTAGTTTGGCCTATTTAGAAGTAGAGAAAATTGAATATTTTATAACTTTAACATAAAGTAGGCCTGTAAATAGGCTTCTGGGCCAGACCAGACTTTTAAATAGCTCAAGCCAGGCCAAGGAAATAGGGCTATGAAAGGCCATAGGCCAGGCTTAGGCTTGCTAAAAACTTCGTAGGCCAGGCTCATGCCTATCAAAGACTGGTCTGACCTGGTCTATTCCCATCCCTACTTTTAGGGGAGGGAAGTGTAATTTATTCAAGATTAAATTGAGTTCCTTTGATCCAATAAATGTTATTTAAACAACTATTTTTGGACAATTTATGAGACAACTAGATATATTCAATACAAAGTGGTTTTTTAATATTTTTATCGTTTTAGCTTGTGTCAATATCCACGTTGCTTTATATATATTTTTTTATACCATAAGTTAGTTTCAAAATTGTTGTTCCAATAGCATAAATTCTTTAAAACTTAAATATGTAAATCGTCATTGTAAGTTCGCGTGTTTTTTACTTTCGTCTCTATATATTTTTTGTTCTAAAACAAACTCTCTAAGTTGTAAACATTTTGGTTTTAGTTCATACCGTCATGTTCTGCTGCACAAACGTCTTTGTCAAACAGCAGATGACGTGGCAAATGAGGCTGATTTGACAAAGTGGGTGATGAGTCACACAATAAGAGGGATGGAAACCAAAACACAAAATTCGTAAAGGGACTATAACAAAAAAAACTAAAAAAATCAGAGGGACCAAATCCAAAAAATGAGAAGACAAAAATTCAAATTTAAAAACTTGGTTTTTCCATCTCTTCCTATCTCTATTCCCTACAAAGAACAAACCATCTTTTTAACGCGTGGTTGAATAATAAGATTTTCCTATGTTGTTGTTATTTGGATGAATTTTGCAGGATTATTGTTGTGTGCAAGTGTGAGTTATATGTCTCACATCGGATAAAAAAGTCAAGGCTGAACACCTTATAAGTAAGAGGATTCATAAACCCATAGCTTTAAGGTTTTGGGTAAGAGTGTGGCGTCTCTCTTGCTTATGGTTGTTCTAGCCTCGATGTGGAAGGTCCCTCTGGCTCCCTCATTGACCCAACAGTGGTATCAGAGCCCCGTTCGACGAAGGGTACGACCGAGGCAGCCGGTCCGTTTGCGCAAAAAGCAGCAACGACGGTACAGTGTCGGCCTATTGTGGAGAAACCAGCAACGGCGATACAAGCAAGTAAGAGCTTCCGCTTGAGGAGGAGCATGATGAATTGATGGACTCACACTTGAGGGGGAGTGTTGTGTACAAGTGTGAGTTATATGTCCCACATCGGATAAAAAAGTAAAGGCTGAACACCTTATAAGTAAGAGGACCCATAAACCCATAGCCTTAAGGTTTTGGGTAAGAGTGTGGTGTCTCTCTTGCTTGTGCGGTTGTTCTAGCCTCGATGTGGACGGTCCCCCAAACTCCTTCATTGACCCAACAATTATGTGTATCAATTTGGTTAACAAGTTAGTAGATTTATGTATTTTGTTTTATGGAGTTTTGCATTTTTCTCATGAAAATTTAGGGTAAAAGTGTTATGTTTTTAAATGCAACTTCATGAATTCTATGTTGTTTGCTTGTTACTGTAGTAACTTGTTTTTGCATTGGTGGAATGACTAGTGAGTGACATTTATGGATAAATATCTATCTATTATCGGGGTTTCTCACCACAAAAAACATGCAAATTAACGTCTTTGTGCTGAGGTATTCAGATTTTTAAGTGATAACCATGTATAGATGTCATAAGGAAAGGGGGAGCTCCTCTATGATTTATTGTTAATAGTTTGACCTTGTATTTGCATGAGGTTAATTCCACAATTTGAGTGTGTAGTCGTGGAGACACACGGTAACATCTCCAATGTTGCATCAACTTAGGGTGTGTTTGGAAATGTGGTAGGAATATGATAACTTTCAATGTGCAGTTAACAAAATCAAAGCTTCCAGTTGTTGCTTCGAGCTCAACTCAAGGTAATATCATGAAAACAATGATTTCCAAGCACTTACTTACTGTGTCATTAGATCGGTGGATATAATGGTAGCGTTGCACATTACTAATTTTTCTTAGTAGAGCTGCACATTGCAGAAATAATTGAGCCGAAGTTCTTAAATTTTGTGTGCCCTTGTTGGAATTATGTGACTGTGTTAAATCATATGCCTCTTATATCATACTTCGTACCTTTCCTTCCTATTTGTGATGGCATGGTATGAGAATATGTTGTATGAGAATTGTTGCCAAGTTATAAAGGTTCATTGTGGCCAATTTCTTATTCCTTTTCCTAATTGCATTCCCTTTATCGGATATACTGAAACAGGGATAATCAACTATCATTGTTTATATGGCTTCTTGCAATATCTTCATATTTGTCATCACTAGGGCATAATGGAAGAAGATGGAAAACCCCCCATGCAAATACAAGGTAAGAAGTAGACACTAGAAGAGATATTGAAAGAAGATGGAAAAATCAAATTTTTAAATTTGAATTTTTCGTCTTCTCGTTTTTTAGATTTGGTCTCTCTGATTATGTTGGTTTTTTGGTTATAGTCTCATTACAAATTTTGTTTTTAGATTTTCGTCCTCTTACGGTGTGACTCATCATCCACTTTATCAAATTAGTTTTATTTACCCCTTCATTCACTACCACATTATCCGTCGTTTATCACATACACACTTTGCAACAATAACATAAAGAAAATGACTAAAACCAAAATGCTTACAAAGTTTGTATAAAAAACAAAGATAAAAAAAAAATGCGAACTTACTTGAGCTGATTTTCATATTTAAGCTTTCTTTAAATGAGGGTAAAATAGAAGAGAGTCTCCAATACAAATACATTCATTTTTTTCCTCCCTCTAAACACAACTATCATTCAAGCGAAAAACATGACTTATCTCGCTGGTTCCAGCACTACCATCATCGGAATCAATAATCAGAAACCAATTTCTTCAATATCAATTGTTACACCAAACACCACCACCGTCTCATCACGCTACGTCGTCGTTTATGCCCTCAGCACCTCTTCTGAATCAGTTTGGACAGATTTTCCCATTGAGAACGCATACGAGCTTCTAGAAGTTTCGCAAACAAGCTCTTTCGATGAGATCAAAGCTTCGTTTCGTAAATTGGCGAAAGAAACTCACCCTGATGTTGCTGAGTCACGGAACGATTCCACTGCGTCTAAACGATTTGTTCAAATCCTTGCCGCTTATGAGGTTCGTGTGAATTGCTCTCTTGTTTTCATAAACTATATCTGAGAACTTATGAAAATAAGCTGGAAACAGCTTTTGAACAATGTGATTCCATAAGTTCTCCCAAAAAGTCTCACAAAACTTATGCTCCAAACAGGCTCTTAGTCCCTAACATCTTAATGTCATAGATTAAATTGATGGATTTTATATGCTTTATGTACTATTTATTATATTTATATATTTTAGGGACTAAGTTGATGGTTTATTCATTTTATCCACAAGCAAAATTTATGAGGTAGCTTAAGTTAGAACATCACTGAGCAGAAATACACTAAGTTTTTGTCATAGAAGAATCAGTAACGCCTCTAAATCATGTTTAGTAGTTAATTTAGATTATAATGTGTTTTGTTAGTTCATAACCATAGAAATGTTGTGAAATTGAAACAATGAGTTGTAATTTCGAAGAAGCTCCGCCGGGTATTAATATCAAATTATGAATTACTGTGTAAGGAGCAGTCTATTAGCACTGGAACACTGATACTAAATAGCTTAATTGCTGTCTGTAATGCCAAGTTTGAATGCATGGCTTCCTTTATAAATGACTATATGTGGAATTTTTTCTTGTTTTAGATATGTTGTATTTTAGGTTTTGGATTGGACTTAACAAATTCCTAATACACCCTCACACACAATATTGGACCTGGTGCATGAATAATATTGTCGCTGAGATACCATCTTAGGTTTTGAATTGGTCATAACTCATCTTTACAAAACGGATTTGTAAGGTGAGAGAAGCTCATTCTTTATAAAATCTTTTTAGAACTGATATCTTTTCAAGTTATATTGGACTTGACGGGTGAGAGACCATTTTAGGTTTTGAATTGGACATAACTCATCATTGCAAAACTGATTTGCAAGGTGAGAGGTGCCCCTTCTTTACAAACTCTTCGCTGACCTTATGCGTTTTGATTCTTTTCAATGTGGAACTTGAGTTATTTCTAATATTGTAGATGGTCTTATTATAAGACTCTTATACATATTTAGAGGGCATGGTGTTTTCTGCTGATTTATTGGCTATATTCATCCTATCATAAAGATAACACATACTTCATGACTTTAACTGCTGGAAACTTACAGGCCATGATATGGTGTCTTTGTGGGTAACTAGAATGACGTTTTTCTTTTCTTTTCAGGGAATATTGAATTAACGGAATAATCCATGATGTGTTGCAGATTCTTTCAGATCCTAGGAGGAGAGCCCATTATGATATGTACTTGTTTTCTCAGAAAAAGCTTATGCAGAAGCGTTCTGAACAGGGTTCAAAATTGCGCATTTACGAATCACAGGCTACTGCATTCAAGGAGATGGAAGTTGTTGAATGGTTGAAGTGGTATAGATTAGCTATAAACAATATTTTGTCAGAGAAGAAGGTGGTAGTTGGAACAGGATATTTTGATGTACTCGAGAGAGATTTTTATTCTGCTATTCATGCAGCATACTACGGTCCCGAAATTGATTCTATCCCCATCGAGTTTCTTCCTGACTGTTTTGAGGCTGAAGAGAGGTCCTCTTGTGAAACTCCTGAGATTTTGCACTTGGTTTCAGGTCGTGATCTTTTTGGGATGGTTTGCCTAGTCAACAAGATTCCTGAGATATCATCTACTGAAAATGAAAACTTAACTTCTTACAGATCCTTCCATTCGGGCCTTTGTCAATCTGTAATGGATGTGAACACCAGCAGGAATGTAGAAAGGGCAGATGGTTTTGGAACTCAACAAAGCCGTAGCTCTAAAATTTCAAATAATGTATCAGATGCGTATAGAGATCTAGAGTTGCATGTCTCTGGAAAATTAGTTGCTACAGCATCTAGGGTCCTACCTAGATGTTCTAATGCAATTCAAACGGAAGATGCCGGAGATCACATTCATGTGTTCCTTAATTCAGATGAAGATCCCAGACATATCGGCAGTAGCTTTTCAAGAAATTTATTTACAAATAGCACAGTTGGTAGCAAAATCCATTTGGGAACCATATCTGGACTTGGGAGCACTCCAGACGAAGGATGTTGTTATGTCTACAACAGCAACCGTGAAAAGACCCATGCGATAATGAAACATAGAACATTATTGGTAAGCATAGTTGCTACCCCACTGTCCTATTGGTTTAATACTTGGAATTTAAAATGGAATTTATTTTGCACTAGTACCAAGTCTTTTCTTTTTTGTATTTCAAAATAGTAAAAGAAACATGGTATGGGTTTCATGATCTTGCTAGAAATTCAGTGTTATGATAAAACTTTCAGGTGAAGCATATGCACTGGTATCATGTGGGTGAGAAAGTGTCAGTTTGCGAGTGTAGATGCACCAGAGCACGTTTACCACCAAGCAAGTAAAGCTCTAGCATCTCTCTATTATTGATGTTTGGTGTCATTAGTGCATATGCCTTCACGCTTTCTGCTCTTACTTAGAAAAGGATTTTTTTTTGTTTTAAAATAATAGTCTTTCCTAGTAAAATAATGTGTTGACCACTTTCTTTGTTAGAAGTTAGATTACTTAGATCATGCTGTGGTCTTAATATGCGTACCCATCATCTGGTTTGTATTTCAAGTGTAGGTTTTATTGGGCATTAAAGGTTCTATTAAAGCTTGAAGCGGTTTGGGCATTAGATTAATTTATCAACTTTCAATTGTGTTGAAATGGTGTTATTATACCATCTTGGGTGAAAGAACCATGAAATGATGGAGTGGTATTGTAGATTTATGGCTCAAAACTCTTTCTCTCCATACTCTATTAATAACTACAAAAGTAAATACCCGATTCTTAAATTATGTGCATTTTTTATGATACTGCTAATTATTATTTATGCAGATCAATTGTTCCAATACCACTTCTTGAAATCCTTTTTAATAATATTAACCCCTTAGCTATACAGATTTTGGCTATTTGAGCCTCGTTGTGGCTTCCATGACATAGGAGGTTGGTATGTTGAAACATATGGCAAAGATAAGAAGGGTCGTACTATGCCATCACAAAGGTTCTGGGATGGCTTGGATTATAGCAAGCAAGCTGAACGGTAAGTACTTGAAAGGTTTATATGTCGTGCCTTCTTTTAACTTTATAAGAATTGCTTTAATGGAACCATCAGAAGTTTGTCTTTTATCATGCATGTCTTTGAATGATTAATATATAATGATATATAAACAATACTAGACTTTGGGTAACTGTGTAACTTTCTAAGAAATCAAAATTTGCATTTATTAGGTATTTTATTTGATTTTCTTGAAAATATTGAAGTTTTTTACATGCATTTTGGTTTGGTGAAACCCACAGTCGCATTTCATGGATTTTGACTGGTCCTTAGCTTTGTTTACTGAATTCTGAAAGCTCATCTGAGTAATATATCCTCAGTCCGTTGGAACCAAATTTCTAATATGCTATCTACCATTTGTTTCATTGTAGACATCTACAAATTTTGTTTAAACGACAAATATTAATATTGTTCATATTAGGTTGGGGATGGGATTGAACCCGACCTTCTTATCACTCCACTCCTTAACTCTTCCACTCCAACCACCAACCCAACATTATGAGACCCATAGACATTTACAAGTGATAGTAGCTAATCAATATTTTAGAAATTATGTCCCAACCACCCGACCCCATGTACTCGTCTATAGAGTTTACTGACTGTCTCAGTTTTACAATCTGCAGAAGACTTCATCCAGCAATGTATCTGTTTGCTCTTGCATATCGAACACTTGATCTTGAATATGCCAAAACAAGCAAGAAAACATTTAGAAATGCTATTGGAGCACATATGTTCCGAGTTCTTCACTGGTGCAGAAAACTTGCTCAATAGGTAGTATATCTATTAGCCTTATGCACTGTCAATAAATTTAACGAGTCATTGCTAGCTCAATTTGGACATATCAACTGATTTCTTTTTAACAATCTTTATTTTTTGATTGTAGAAGATTTCCCTGTCCTTTTACAACTACACAATGACTCTTTGGACAGATGCTCTGCTAGTACTGAAAGGTAAATTAGAGGCCTCACGTAGTCTTATCTACATGGTTGGAGAAAATTCATCTTTTGATCTTCCTGGTGCTGTGGTCTATTGGCCAAATACTGAACTCAATGTCTCAACCAGTCAAGGACTAGCTTCCGTGCCTTGCCTGGACATAGTTGCACAGCATTGTTGTAAAAAATGCTCTCTATAGCTACTTGCCTCAGAATTGTTATACAAGAGAAGACTGAATCTTTATGGATATGCATCTATTGATTTCTATAATGTACCATACCTTTACAAATGCCTAAATGTCCCAAAACAAAAAATTGTTCATATTGGCAAGTATTATGAAAGCTAGTTGTTTCACAAAGAATTTCACCCCTTTACCATAATAAACTCGGAGCTGACAAATTTCCTGCAGTTTTATTGGTTATTATAACACATGGCATATTAAATATAATCTTATCCTGCTTCCATGGACTTGTGTCCTAATATGCATATGGAACTTGCATTGCATGTCGACCTGTTTATCTGCCTATATATTAGAGCCTATATTTTCCATCACGTCGTATGATTTTGTTATTGCTCCATGTGATCTTTAGTTATCTATTATAGGTATTGTTCTCGCTTTTACTTTGATTGCGTTGAATTGATTTCTTAACTAATAGTATAATGCTTTGGCCATAGAGTTGTGAATTGTAACAAATAATAAACTGCTTTTACTATATGAAATGATATGCGTGTCTCCTTTTTTTTCCTTTACTTTAGCAGATCCTCCCATTTGCAGTACTGGCCTCCTGCTAATGCTCGATAAAACCTATCTCTACAGTATACCGGTCTTCCATCTGCAGCCTCGGCAGCAGCAGCTGCAAGATTGTCATCTGCTATCACATCTGCAGGCAATTTAAGCAACTCCTCCTTTCTACAGCACACATTAAAAGTTTCAATGACATGGTGGAAGTACTCCTGAAGATATTGTAGGATCTTGTTTTTCCTCACCTTAGGTTGTACTTTGTGTTGACCTTGGGAACTTGAGCGGTTGATTTATTTTCTTCTGTGGTAAAGGTAGAATGAAAAAAATTCTCCACTGGTGTAGCAAAGATAAATAGCATTACTCCGGTAACAAGCAATGCTCCAGTCCCAACTAGAGTTTGCTTCAGCAGTTTAACAACTGGTTTAACCTGGAGACATGGAATATATTTGAATCACGCAGCAAGAAACAAGTTTATCATATTGCTCTTCTACCCTACATCCTAATCATTCAGCTTAATGAGTTTATGCAATGCTATACTTTGAGATGTCTTGTACCTTGTAAGAGCCCAACAATCTATCACGAGCTAGGATCTGCAAAGAAAACTAGGATCTCAGTTACAGTGCCCGAAATTAAAGAAATGAAGCATGTTGGTAGTTTTAGTTTGTTACATTTCAACTACATTTTATTTCATGTATCTTTCATATTCACCAATTTTGTATAGACTGCTTGTTGCTTAGTGAAGAACCATCTCTTACAATTTGAAAGGCAAATGGTCCTAACCTATTGTTTATTCTCTCTGCACTTTTCATCTGATCAGTCTGAAATTAGCCTTTACCAATGGTCTTGTCTTTTGCTAAAAAGATCAGTAATTGATTTTGTCAAGTACTTATTTCCTACTTGCTATGGCCCAGTGAATCTACACCTGGAATATGGTTTTGCGCAGGTGAAGTCTTCAGAGGGACTTTTGTTCTTTTTACTTTTAGGTAAAAGAGGAAGATGTAAATGAGAGTTAAGAAACTAACCTCGGGCGGCTTGACCCACATTTGTCCGTCATACCACCCACTTTCTTCATAAGGAATGACTGCAGACAGAAGTCTATCACCAACATAACTCCACCCCTGCATTGTAATCCAGTTATCATCTTAACCATACAGTTCTTTATGTGTGAAGTTGCAAGCACAACACAATATTTTCGGGTATAGTTAGTGTGAACAGCGAATAAATTATATTGAGTTGAAAAGGATATTAGACACCACATTCTGGCAACAACATAAAGTGTTTGTGACTACAGAAGTTAGTTCCCACTATGTTAAATGCAATACAATTTTGAATTCATGATGTACTACACTGGGACAAATTTGTTTTGAACTCAGCCTTGCTCACCCCATGATCCCCGGTAATGAAATGATTGGGATGTGAACATGAAAAAGAGGATTAGAACGCACCAGATATATCCTCAAGACAATCAAAGACACAATGAAGAGTGTTCCTGTTCCAGCAGCTAGTATAAATCTCAGAGGTTCCTGTAAGGTAACATCAACACAGACAGAAGAAAATTTTATGAGCAACATTATAAATGTTTTTGTGTTTGTGTCAGTTGTGTGCAGCTCATATTACTCTTATATATGCATACATTATTGTTACTTACTTGATATCCCAAACATTATGCACGTATACTTTTAAATTCACACTTACTCTAGAAGGACTAAAGCTTGCAGCCGCAATTGGCGCTCCAAGAACCGTGAACACTGCCAACCAGAGACCTCCAAGGCGAAGAAAGAATGATCCTGGACCCAGTTCGCCCCATGAATACAGCATTCCATCCTTCAGAGACGAGTACTCATTTACCTATTAGACCATGACATATTCCAAGTTAGCATGAAATGTTAAAAGAAACATTTTTGGGTGGGAAAATCGTGTTAACTAATAGTATGTTCTTATTACTTCGCATGAACCGTTTCAGTTTGTATGTGTGTACAATATGAAACTCACTAACTGTCATGCTTTCTGATGGCTAGGTTCAGCCATGAAATTCATACTCTAATATTACACTCAATTCAATATTTTGATTTTTCTCTCATTCCTTTTTCTAATATTTTCTTTTACATTCCTCCTCATTTTTATCCTCCCTCTCTCTGTTTCTTTTTTACCTCTTAGTCCAAAGGGAATATCCTAGTACACCATGCAATATCAAGTTTATCTGGAGTGTCATCAAAATTCAAAATAAAATAATTTATTGCTACTATTCGGTAGTTGTCTACATACATACCGGTCTTTGCTCAAAAGGGACTTCAATTTCCAATCCAGGATCCCAGCTACCTCCTGAAGATCCACTTGTTTCTCCATTCATCTCACCTTTTATGGCCTTAACCTTAATGGAAACCTGTTGAGAAAATTTTGAAGCTCTTGGATTTTGGATGATGAACGAACCATAGTTGCTTCCTGGTTTAGTTTGTCTTGCAGTTGGAATTAGAGAACAGTGAAAATTTATTCTTATCATTTGCTTGTTGAATTTTAATAATAAGCATATAACTAAACCAACAAAACAAGGTTGTTTTCAATTCTTTACTTGGAGAAGGAAGAGGAGGAAAAGGAGAAAAGAATAATATGCACACTTTTTTTAGGAGATATTATGCACACTGATTAAAACCAATTATTTGTAATTATTTTTGTCTTTATACCAGGGCCACATATATTATTTACGTGGAGGAGGACAAGTAAATAATGTTTGTGCATATTTTCTAGATATCTTTTCATAGAGGACTAGAGAGAGTCCTGCCTCTTCGTTATTATGTGGACAAAACTTCTCCTCCACGTGTGCTTTTTATTCACCGTTCATCTAATTAACGTCCTTAGGAGTTCTTAGATTATCCGAATCTAATGTATTTTGTGCACTATATTTTTGTGGTCTAAGACATTCGAGTGGAATGTTGCTTGAGGCTTGAGCAACGTGGAAACTGTTTTTTTTCACGCAAATTTTAACGACTTTTTGTTGCCTCCACACAATAGGAACGAGCATGATTAATTAGCTGAGGAACATCAACACAAATCGCCACTTTCAAAGTTTTCATTTTGTAACTTTTCTAAAAGTAAAAAGTAGTAGTTACCTGCGCATTGAAATTTAATTACATTTTTCTTGGAGTCACTATGCAGTAACTTACCTTCGATTATTATTACAAGAAGAAAAATAAAAAACATCAAAATCAAAATCAATGTAGTCATTGATTATTGAAATTTTTTGAATGTTTTTTTTTATAAAAATACTCTTGTAGAAAATTGTGAAACAAATACACTCATTAATATTAAAAAGAGAAACATTAAATAGATGGTCGAAAAGTCTTTAAAAATAATTACACTTTAAAAGTTGTGATATTTTCTTTTAAATAAGATATATTTTTTAAAACGTTTTCTTATATTAAGGACAGAAAAGATTAATAATTTCCGTAAACTTAACTTAATTGATAAAAACATTGCATATGCATAATATAAGTAAAAGTTGAAGTTTGAACCACAATCACTCCACTTATTCATCTTAAATGAACAAGTTCTATCCACTAAACCAGAAAAAAGAGAGTAAGAATTACGTAGAGTCACTCGTAATAGTGGTAAATTATATGGCACTCATATGGCTCTTGAATATATTCATGAGACTAATAAAAAGCGGCATTGACAAGTAAAATTATATGGCACTTAGGGAAAGAAAAATTCTACTCCCTCCGTTTCTTTTTATTTTTCTCTTAGCACAAGTCTTGAGAAGTAATTAAAATATAGAAATATTTGTATATTTTAGACTTAAATGTCTTTATTTATGATTAAATTCACATGTGATAAATTAAATATCACAACTCCTTTAATAGTTTTATGGTGTGTTTTTCAACAAAGATAAACTAAAAAAAAAAAATATACTAAAACATCAAATATTTAGGTATATACGTTCAAGTTCTAAAACATAAAAAATAAAATAAAATGGAGAGAGTATTATGATAGAATTGACACATGTAAAGAAAATAGATTTTTTTTTTTTTTAAGTGTGGGTAATCAAATAGATTTAGAAACAACCATAGAGAAACTACTACGATCAACAATTGATTTTCCAATAATGGTTATTTCTTCCACATTCTTAGTCATATGTCCTAAAATTTACTAGTCATAATTCTCATGAATAACATTTGCATTAAAATTTGACATGTTGGAGTTCATCACCACCACTTAGAAGTGTCAAAAGCCTCTTAAACTAAAGTTCATCACCACCACTCAGGAAAATCATTAAAAGTCTGGTTGTTAGTTAGTAAAGACGACCTCAACATCTTTCAAAGGAAGTGAATCTACTACTACTTCCTGATGATGCTTATCATGAAAGAATGTGTCAATTAGATCCAAATCAGTCCCCCCC